>Ga0101943_1000083_pt1 | contig 276565 bp, 238 predicted proteins | sample DewCreD2012metaG_5_FD_75244 | JGI IMG/M metagenome (GOLD analysis project Ga0101943, IMG submission 75244) | Hot spring sediment bacterial and archeal communities from British Columbia, Canada, to study Microbial Dark Matter (Phase II) - Dewar... ... | reverse complement strand
CGGATATCCTGGTTGCGGCCTCGGCCCTCTTCAACCAGCGGCTCTCACCCCGGGCCGCCGCCGAACAGCTTAAGGCGGCCCTGCGCTTCGGGAATTAGAGAATGCCCGACCGGGACATAGTCCGCAGGCACCGGGTGCAGATGTGGACCCGGCGCCGCACGCCCCCGAGGGTAAGCCGCCGGTACTGGACGTTGGGCTCCCAGTCCCGGGGCGTCCGGTGCTTGGAGTGGCTCACGTTCCGGCCGAACGACCGGTGCTTGTTGCAGAAGTCACACTTGGCCATCTAAACCACCGCGGGGAATTATAGCACAGGATTCAGCCCGGGCGCCGCGCCACGACCAGCCGGACCGGCTCCGGCCCGGCGGCCTCAATGAGCTCGGCCCCAGCGAAACCGGCCCTCTCGAGCCAGGCACAGACCTCGGCGGCGGTGTGGGCCCGGCCCCGTTCGGTGGAGACCAGCATGTGCAGGTCGAAAAGGGCGGCATCCAGAGGGCCGCTGCGGTCCTCATCCAGGAAGGGTTCCCGGACCGCCACCACGCCGCCCGGCCTGAGGGCCGCGAAAGTCTTTCGCAGGAGCCGCTCAATTTCGCCGCCCTCCTCGGAAACCAGCACCCCGAAGAGCAGGCCGAGGTCGAATTCGGCATCCCCGAGGGCGTCGACCTTAAAATCGCCGGCCCGGACCCTTACCCGCCCGGCGACACCAGACCGTTCGATGAGCTCAGCCGCCACTTCCGTCACGCGGGGCAGGTCGAAAACCACGGCGTCGACGTTCGGGTAGCGGCGGGCGAGGGCGATGCTGTAGGCGCCGTGTCCTCCGCCGACGTCGATGATGAGGACCGGCCGGTCCGGGGGTATAAACGGCCCCAACAGGTCGGCGACAACCGGGGCCGCCGTCCGGGCAACATCATAGAGGGCCAGCTCAAAGTTCCGAACCCAATCGGGTTCGGGCTCATCCTGAACGTTCTCCGGCGGTCGGGTACCCTGCCGGACGGCATCCGCAAGGCGGGCCCAGCGGCGGTAAAAGACCCCTTCCCGTCGGACAAGGTTGCCCAGGTAAAAGTCGCTCTCCTGGGCCAGATAGGCCAGGGCGGCCGGACCGTTGGCGTAGCCGTCGGGCCGCCTTTCAAGCAGGCCCAGGGCCACGGCCGCATTCAAGAGACGACTCAGGGCCGCGACCTCCGTACCCGTCCGGCGCGCAAGCTCGTCGGCCGGAACGGCACCGTGGCCGATGGCTTCGAAGACGCCCAGCTCGGCGCAGGCCATGAGAACCCGGGCCGACCGGTAACCCCACAGCAGGCTGAGAACCCAGCGGCGATGCTCGTACCCCACGACCCCAATTTTAGCCTATATTGACCACGTTTTGGCTGAAGGCCTACAATATTGCGATTCCAGGGGCATTAAAGGAGGGAAAATGGCGTCGGCTCGCCTGGCTCACAATATCTCCCGGCGAGAATTCCTGGCAGGCACGGCAGCGGCGGCCCTTGGCCTCTGGTCGTGTAGCCCGGCCGCCCCGTCCCAACCGTCGCCCCAGGCCAGCCCGGCGGCCGAACAGCCCCGGTACGGGGGCGAGCTGGTCTTCGCCGTTGAGGCCGAGCCCCCGTCCCTGGACGCCCACCGGGAGACCACCTTTGCGGTCCTGCACCCCTTTGCGCCGTTCTACAGCACACTCCTTAAGTTCGACCAGTATAACTACCCGAAGGTGGTCGGCGACCTGGCCGAATCGTGGACGGTTTCCCCGGACGGGCTCGTCTACGAGTTCAAGCTCCGGGACGGGGTCAAGTTCCACGACGGCACACCCCTCACCAGCCGGGATGTGGTGGCAACTTATCGAAAGATAATCTTCCCGCCCCAGGGGGTGGTGAGCGCCCGGCAGGCATCTTATTCGGCCGTCGAATCCATCGAAGCCCCCGACAGCCGGACCGTCCGGTTTAAACTCAAGTACCCGTCGGCTTCGATGCTGACGGCCGGCTTTGCCTCGCCCTGGAACTGGATTTACAAGGCCGACATCATCGAGAAGGACCCCCGCTGGTACGAGAAGAACGTGCTGGGCACCGGGGCCTTTAAGTTCGTCGAGTACGTTCCGGGCTCCCACGTTGTGGGCAAAAAGAACGAGGACTACTTCATCAAGGGCCGGCCGTATCTTGACGGCTTCCGGGCCGTCTTCATGACCGACCGCTCGGCCATGGTTGCGGCCATCCGGAGCGGCCAGGTTCTCACGAACTTCCGAACGGTGTTCCCCAACGAACGGGACGACCTGGTGAGGGCGCTGGGGGATAAGGTTGCGGTCCAGGAAAGCTCCTGGATCGGCACCATTACCCTGGTAATCAACACGGAGAAAAAGCCCTTTGACGACCCGCGGGTGAGGCGGGCGCTCACCCTGGCCATTGACCGCTGGGGCGGGGCCCAGTATCTTTCGCAGTTCACCTTCATGCGGTGGGTCGGCGGCCTGGTCCGGCCGGGCGGGCCCTTTGCCATGCCGGAGTCCGAACTGGAGAAGATTCCCGGCTACTGGCGGGACATCAACAAGAGCCGGGAGGAGGCCCGGCGACTCCTGCGGGAGGCGGGCGTCCCCGAAGGCTTTTCCTTCACCCTGAAGAGCCGAAACATTGAGCCCTACCCCACCTTCGGCGTCTACGCCATCGACCAGTGGCGGCAGATCGGCCTGCAGGTCCAGCACCAGGTCGTCGAAACAGGCCCCTGGACCCAGGACCTGCGAACTGGCAACTTTGACGTAACTAACTATTTCATCGCCGAGTACTTCGACGACCCCGACCTCCTGCTCCTGGCCTTTCTCTCATCGGACCGGACTTCGGTCAACTACGCCCGGTATATCGACCGGACGCTGGACGACCTGTACGACCGGCAGAGCCGGGAGCTTGACCCGGAAAAGCGCAAGCAGCTGGTCTGGGAGTTCGAGCGGCGGGTTCTTGGGGAGATGGCCTACCAGATGATCAGCCTGTGGCAGCACCGGATCATCGTCCACTGGGCAAAGCTTAAGGGCTGGAAGATAACCCCGAGCCATTATCTCGGCCAGGACCTGGTGGATGTCTGGCTCGCCGAATAGCCCGCCGGAAAACCGGAGGGAGGAGCGGCCATGGGGCGGCTCAAAGGCGCCGAGATCATCGTTGAGTACCTCGTAAAAGAGGGCGTGCCCTACGCCTTCGGCCTGTGCGGCCACGGCATCATCGGTCTGCTCGACGTCCTTTACGACTACCGGGACCGAATAAAAACGGTCTCCGTCCACCACGAGGCGGCCGCCGGCTTCATGGCCGACGCCTATTTCCGGGTTGCCCACCGGCCCGTGGTAACGTTCACTTCCTGCGGCCCCGGCTCAACTAACCTGCTGGTCGCGGCCGGCTCGGCCCTGATGGACTCCTCGGCCTTCCTGGCCATCACCGGCAACATCCCCACGTCCCAATTCGGGCGCGGGCCCTTCCAGGAACTCGGCCGCCACTACCAGGCCGACTTTCCAACCGCCATGAGACCTTATGTCAAGCGGAGTTTTCAGGCGACCCGGCCCGACCAGCTGCCCCTGATGCTCCGGCAGGCCTTCGCCGCCATGCTTACCGGCCGGCCGGGACCGGTCCAGCTTGACGTGCCCCTTGACGTCTTCGTCGAGACCGCCGATGTCGATGTGCCCGACCCGGAACTCTGGCGGGCGGGCCTGCGGCCCCGACCGGGAGCCAGCCCCGAGGAGGTCGACTGGGCCCTCGACCTTCTGATGGCGGCCGAGCGGCCGGTCATTGTCGCCGGTCACGGCCTCGAGCTTGCCGACGCGACCGACAGCCTCAGCCGGGTCGCCGGAGCTTTCCTGCTGCCCGTTGTTAACACCCCGCTGGGCAAGGGGACGTTCGACATGCGGCACCCCCTGAGCCTGGGAACCATCGGCCGCAACGGCACTTACCCGGCGAACCAGGCGGCCCGCAACGCCGACGTGATTCTCGCCCTCGGCACCCGGTTCGACGACCGGACGACCAGCTCGTGGCTGCCGGGCTACACCTTCAATATCCCCCCAGCCAGACTGATTCACGTCGACATTGACCCCCAGGAGCTCGGCCGGAACTACCCACCAACCCTGGGCATCGTCGCCGACGCCGGAGTCTTTCTCGACCAGCTCCACCGGCGGGGCCTGGAGCGGGGCTGGGCGGATCACCTGAACCACCGGCCCTGGCTTGACCAAATTCAGGACTGGAAGCGGGTCTGGGAGGAGCGGGTCGCCCCGAGGCGAACCAGCGACACCGTACCCATCCGGCCGGAGCGGCTCTTGGCCGACCTGCGGGCCGTCCTGCCCGAAGACGGGATTCTGCTGGCTGACGTGGGCCTCCACCACAACTGGGTCGTCCAGGAGTGGGTTGCGTACGGGCCGCGGACGGTCCTCCAGAGCTGGGGCTTTGCGGCCATGGGCTTCGGGGTCTGCGGCGCCCTCGGCGCAAAGCTGGCTGCCCCGGACCGGCCGGTGGTAGCCGTTGTCGGCGACGGCGGCTTTCTCATGTATGCCGGGGCGGTGGCCACCGCCGTCGAATACGACATCCCCGTTGTCTGGGTGGTCTGGAACAACTACGGGTACGTGTCAATTCGGGACCAGCAGTTCGGCTATTTCGGGGCGGGCCGGGAGCTGGCCACGAGCTTCCGGCTGGAGCGGACCGGGGAACTTTTCAGCCCGGATTACGCCGCCCTCGCCCGGTCGATGGGCGCCGAAGGGACGGTTATCGAACGGCCGGCCGACCTCGCGCCGGCCCTCGAGGCTGCGATCCGCTCCCGGAGGCCCTGGGTGCTGGACGTACGGGTCGACCGGGAAGCCCGCCCCCCGGCCACCGGCAGCTGGGCCCTGCCCCCGCTTCCCCACCCCGAACCGGACTTCGAAGGCTAACCGGCTCCGGCTTCAGGCCGCAGGCGGACGATGGCGTCGGCCACCCGGGCAACCCTGGCCATGAAACCGACGTCGTGGACCCGGACCAGGTCGGCCCCGTTGGCGATGCCGATGGCGACCGCGGCTGCGGTGCCTTCCAGCCGGCCCTCAACATCCGTGCCCAGGACCCGGCCGATGAAGCTCTTGCGGGACGGGCCGATGAGGACCGGCCGACCCAGCTCCCGGAGCCGCCCCAGCTCCCGCAAGATTACCAGGTTCTCCTGCCAGGTCTTTCCGAAGCCGATGCCCGGGTCAACTATTATCCGCCCGGGGTCGACCCCGGCCCGAACGGCCAGTTCAATGGCCTGCCGCAGGCCGGCCAGAATCCGGTCCATCACGCCGCCCCCGGCCGGGGCGTAGTCCCAGGCCGCGGTGGGAGCCGGCCGGCTGTTGTGGGTGATGACAAGATACGCCCCGGTCCGGGCGGCAACCTCGGCAATCCGCGGGTCCATCCTCAGACCCCAGACGTCGTTGATTATCCGGGCGCCGGCCTGGACGGCGGCTTCGGCGACGGCCGACTTGTAGGTGTCGATGGATATGGGGCAGTCAAACTCCCGGGCCAGCCGTTCAACGGTCGGCAGAACCCGGCGCAGTTCTTCATCGGCCGGCACCGGCTCGGCCCCCGGCCGGGTGGACTCGCCCCCGACGTCAAGGATATCGGCCCCGGCGGCGACCATCTCCCGGGCCCGCCGGACGGCGGCCTCCACGTCGGTGCCGAGGCCGTCCCCGGCAAAGGAGTCCGGGGTCATGTTAATTATGCCCATAATGTAAGTGCGGACACCCCACTCAAACACCGTCAACCCCGTCAAACCAGGCTTCCCGGTTAAGCGGCCGGTAGCTTCCACCCCGCAACATGCCCATGGTGCCGGTCCAGGTCACCGTGATATCGTGGGGGTGGATCGATTCCTCGTTAGCCAGCCGCACCTCGACGTAGGCCGAGTCCGGCAGCTCGGGCAACCCGCGCAGAAGCCGGGCCAGCAGGTCCCGGACCACATCCTCGGCAAAGCGCGGGCGGCGGTGGCCTTTGAGGATGGTCATGAGCTCTTCCGGGCGTTTGAGGGTGTCGGCGGTTTCGGCGCTCAGGGCCGCCTGAGCCAGACCCGCCAGCCGTTCGGGCAGGGGGAGCCGGTCGGCCCCGATGAATACGCCCAGACGGGCCCGCTGGGCGTGGCTGGCCAGGGGCAGTAGCCCCAGAAGGTCGTCCCATTCCCGGCCTCCGGCGGCTTCAAGTCGACGGCGGGCATACTGACTTACCAGCTCCAGTCCGCAGGGGCAAACCGTCATCCCCACCAGTTCCACGCCCAGGCCGGCCCGGACCTGCCCGGCCCGGTGGCGGGCCTCCGCCGTCACCGTGCAGAAGGCACCCGTCCCCGAGAGGGGATAGCGGACGACAAGCCGGACGTGGCCCGCCTCGGCTTGCTGCCGCCGAACGGCCTCGGCCGCAAGCCGGACCGCAAGCTCATCCGGACGGCCCGGCTGGAACCGTCCGTCCGCCAGCACCCCGTCGAGGGCCTCCCCGAAGCGGGAGGCGTGGACCCCCCGCCGGGCCGGCCCAAGGCTTACCCCGACCCAGACCCGGACCGGGCAAAAGGCCCGGCCGACGGGCGTCTCAAAGGGCACCATCCGCTCCAGGTCCCCAACCCCCACCCAGGTCAGGGGCAGGGTGACGGGGGGCGGCTCCGCCTGGAGGTCCCGGCCGAGGAGGGCCCGAAGTTCCCACCGGGCCGGCTCGACCCCGCCGGCGCCCACCCGGGCGGCCAGCTCCCGTACGGTGAGGCCGGTCCCGGGGACGACCAGGTCTGGGGCCACCTCGGCCAGGGGGACCAGGGCGAAGGCCCGTTCCGTCAGCCGGGGATGGGGAATGGTAAGCTCCGGGGTCTGCACGATCAGGTCGTCATAGGCGAGGATGTCCAGGTCAATGGGCCTGGGCCCGAATCGGACCGTCTCGACCCGCCCGAGCTCAGCCTCAATCCGCTTGAGCTCCCGCAGAAGCCGGCCGGGCTCCAGCTCGGTTTCAAGGACGACGGCAACATTAAGAAACCGGGGCTGGTTGGTGTACCCAACCGGTTCGGTCTCATATGGACGCGAGACCTTAACGACGTCCCCCAAAAGCCGCAGACGCTCCAGCGCCTCCAGCAGGTTAAATTCCCGGTCGCCCAGGTTGCTCCCAAGGCCGAGATAGGCCCGATGAATCATTCTCGACGGTCGTTCTCCCTCAGAACTTCCCGGTAGCAGGCCGACTGGCCGAAGGACTCCTCGACCTCCACCTCCAGGACCTCCAGGTTCGGCGCCGCGGCAATAAGGGGATGGCCCCGCAGCCGGCCGGCAAGGTAACGGGCCAGCATTTCAGCCGTCGTGTTGGGAACGGGCAGGAGCACCACGTCCGACTCCGGAAACTGGTAAACCCGGTCCCGGAACCGGACCGTCACCGCCCCGTCGCGAACCTCGACGGTCAGGTGCGGATTCTCCGTGGGGAGGAGCATGCGGTGGTCGAGCCGGCCGCACTCCTCCCGGGCAATATTTTTGAGGGTGACGAAGTCAAACACGTAGTAATTTTCGTCGATTTTGCCCTCCAGTCTGACCGTCACCCGATAGTTGTGGCCGTGGAGGGTCTCGCACTCGCCCCCGAAGGTGATGAAGTGGGCGGCGCAGAAGACCAGGTAGTCCTTGGTGACCCGAACGGCAAACTTCGCCACGACAGTTCCGGACAGGCTGGTTTGGCGGGACGCCCCGCGGCCCGAATTAAATCTTACCACCACCGGGGCACCTCGCACCTGGCTGCCGGAAGCCGGGTCCGGTATAATCATTACCGGGAGATGACCGAAGAGAGCAGACCAGCGCCCGTGTCGTCGCCTGCCCTCTTTTCGCCGGCGCAGTCCGGTGGCCTTTTTGAGCGCCGCTCCCTGGAAGAACTCCTTGCTCCCGAGACCCAGGCCCGGCTTGCGGCCATCTCCCGGCGGGTGCGGCGGCATATTGTCCGGATGACGGCGGCCGCCGGTTCAGGTCATCCGGGCGGTTCCCTTTCCGCCGTTGAGATCTTGACGACCCTCTACTTCGGCATCATGCGGCACGACCCCAGGAACCCGCGCTGGCCCCTGCGGGACAGGTTCATCCTGAGCAAGGGCCACGCCGCCCCCGCCCTCTACGCCGTGCTCGCCGAGGCCGGCTATTTCCCGACCGACCTGCTGATGACCCTCCGTAAGCTTGGCAGTCCCCTCCAGGGCCACGTCTCGTACAACCTGGATATCGGGGTCGAGGCCTCTTCCGGGTCCCTCGGCCACGGGTTCTCGGTGGGCGTCGGGATGGCCCTGGCCGGCCGGCTGGACGGCCTGGATTACCGGGTCTACGTCCTGCTCGGGGACGGGGAGCTGGATGAGGGTCAGGTCTGGGAGGCCGCCCTTGCCGCCGCCCACTACCGGCTGGACAACCTGACGGCGATCGTCGACGCCAACGGAATCCAGAACGACGACTTCGTTGCCAGGACCCTCAACCTGGAGCCCCTGGACGCGAAGTGGGCCGCCTTCGGCTGGCGGGTCTTCGAGGTCGACGGCCACAACCTGGCCGAGCTGGCCCGGGGGCTGGACGCCGCCCGCAACGTCCGGACCCGCCCGTCCGTGGTCATTGCCCGCACCGTCAAGGGGAAGGGGGTAAGCTTCATGGAGCACAATCCGGAATTCCACGGGCGGGCGCCCCGTCCCGATGAGCTGGAGCGGGCCCTGCAGGAGCTCGCCGGGGAGGAATCGTGAAGTTCCGGCTTGGAATGGCAACCCGCGAGGCCTACGGCCGGAAGCTGGCCGAGCTTGGGGAAATCCACCCCGAGATCGTCGTCGTCAGCGGCGACCTGGCCAAATCCACGTTTATTTACCTTTTCCGGGAGCGGTTCCCCAACCGCTTCTTCGAGCTCGGCATCTCCGAGCAGAACATGATGGGGGTGGCGGCCGGCCTCGCCCTCTGCGGCAAGACGGTGTTTGCCAGCACCTTTGCCGTCTTTGCCACCAGCCGCTGTTACGACCAGATTCGGGTCTCCATTGCCCAGCCCCACCTGAACGTCAAGATCGTCGCCAGCCACGGGGGCATCACCGTCGGGGAAGATGGGGCGTCGGCCCAGGCCATCGAAGACGTGGCCCTGATGTGCGCCCTGCCCGGCTTTACGGTTATCGTCCCGGCCGATGAGGTGGAGACGGCCCAGGCGGTCGAAGTTGCGGCCCGAACCTACGGGCCGTTCTACATCCGGACCGGCCGGCCCCGCTTTCCCGTGGTCTTCGACGAAACCTACAGGTTCGAGCTCGGCCGGGCGGCCCTTCTGCGGCCCGGCAATGACGTTACCCTCATTGCCAACGGGATAATGGTCGCCGCCGCCCTGGAGGCCGCCGACATCCTGGCCAGGGAGGGCGTCTCGGCCCGGGTCCTGGCGATGGCAACCGTGAAGCCCATCGACCGGGAGGCCATTGTGGCCGCGGCCGAGGAGACCGGGGCCATCGTCACCGCCGAGGAGCACCTGATTCAGGGCGCCCTGGGGGCGGCCGTCGCCCAGGTTGTTGCCGAGACGGTCCCGGTTCCGGTTGAGTTCGTCGGCATTCGCGACCGGTACGGCGAATCGGGCAAGCCCGAGGAGCTCCTGGCAAAGTTCGGGCTCACCGCCACGGATATCGCGGTTGCCGCCCGGCGGGCCATGGCCCGCCGGGACGCCCTCGCCCGCGCGCCCCGGTCCCTGGCAACGGAGCTTCGCCCCTGAGCTTCCGCCCGGCGGGAGCTGCTGGACGGGCCGGCCAGCGCCCTGGCAGCGGCCGACCAGATCCGGTAACCTAAATTAGCACCGAAACTCTGGCCCGCCGGGGGTTGCTATGCCTGGCCCACTCGCCGGGATCAAGGTCGTCGAATTCTCACAGATCATCGCCGGCCCCTTCGCCGGGATGCTGCTGGCCGACATGGGGGCGGACGTCATTAAAATCGAGCCGCCCCACGGGGAACCGTGGCGGCTCAACAATCAGTTCATCCCCCTCGAGAGCCGCACCTTCATCTCCCTGAACCGGGGCAAGCGAAGCCTCCCCCTGGACCTGACCAGGCCCGAGGCGACCGAAATTGTCGACCGGCTGGTCGCCGATGCCGACGTCGTCATCGTGAACTACCGGCCCGACGTCTCCCGCAAGCTCCGAATCGACTACGAGCGGCTTTCGGAGCTTAACCCGCGCCTGATTTACTGCGACAACACCGCCTTCGGCCGGCGCGGCCCCCACAGCCAGCGCCCCGGCTACGACATCGTTGCCCAGGCCATCACCGGCCTGATGGCCAGCGAGGGCAAGGTCGTCGACGGCGTCCTGCAGTACATCGTATCCACACCCATCGCCGATTTCGCCACCGGCCTGGCCATGGCCTGGGGAATCTGTGCCGCCCTCTACGTCCGGGAGCGGACCGGAAAGGGTCAGAAGATTGAAACGACCCTGCTGGCCAGCGCCCTGGCAGTTCAGACCTCCCGTTTCACCTGGATTGAGGCCATCGATGCCGAGCCCTACCGGGACTTCATGGCTGACCTGGAGCGCATGCGGGCCGAGGGCCGCCCCTTTGAAGAAATCTACGCCCGCTACCTGGAATTCCGGCCCCGCCCGCCAGGCAACATCTACTACCGGACCTATCAGACAAAGGACGGGGTCATCGCTGTGGGCTGCCTGAGCGACCCCCTGCGAAAGCGGCTCCTTCAGGTGCTGGGGCTGCACGACATCCGCTTCGACCCCGATTACGACCCGCAAAGCCCGGAGGCCATCGAGTTCGGCAAGCAGTTAACCCGGCAGGCTGAGGCCATCTTCCGCCAGCGGACCACGGCTGAGTGGCTCCGAATCCTTGATGAGGCCGGCATCCCCGCCGGACCGGTGCGGTTTACCGAAGAGCTCTTCGAGGACGAGCAGGTCCTGGCCAACAACCTGGTGGTGGAGCTGGAGCACTCGGTGGTCGGCCGGATAAAGATGGTCGGGCCGGTCATCACCATGAGCGAAACCCCCCTCGAGGCCAGGTCGGCTTCGCCGGCCCTGGGCGAACACACCGAAGAAATTCTCACCGCCCTGGGATACTCCCCCGCCCAGGTCGAGGAGCTCCGAAAGAAGGGTGTAACCCGCTAGCCGGGTCCACCCCACCGGGAAGCCGTAAGATCCGCGGCCTGGGACGAACAACTGCCCTTCTCCTTGCCATCCTCGGCGCCGCCCTGTGCTTTTCACCTGCCGGACAGCCGGCCGGACCGCCCATGGGTCCGCCCCTGGCCCTCTCTCCCGACGGCGAGTGGCTCGCCTTCACCGGCCCCGACCACCGGCCTGGACTCCGCCGCCTCGCCGACGGCGCCGTGACGACCCTTCCCATTGAAGGCGTAGCCGGCCTCCGGTGGTCGACCGATTCAACCCGGCTCGCCGTGGTTTCCGGCGGCGGTCAACAGCTCTGGGAAGTGGCGGCCGGCACAAAAACGGCCAGGAACCTGCTGAATCTGCCGGCTGGCGGGCTCCGGTGGGTCGGCTTCCCCGATTATTTTCCTGACGGGGACCTGCTCGTCTCCGGCCGGGACGAGGTCGGCCGCTTCAGCCTCATCCGGGTTCAGGGCCCCAACCGCTGGCAGGCGCTCTTTACCGGCCGGGAACCCCTGACCGGCCCACGGGTTTCCCCCGACGGGACGCGGGCGGCCGTTCTGGTCGGTCCGCCCGGCGAGACTGCCCTCTGGGTTATCGACCTTAAAACCGGCGCCTCCCGGGCGGTCGTACCGGCCCCGGCCGAAAACCCGGTCTGGGCTCCGAACGGGCGGGCGCTGGCCTTCGAACGGCCCACGGGCACTTCCCGGGAGGTGCAGGTCATCGAGCCGGATGGCCACCGGCCGGAGGCTGCTGGGTCCGGGGCCTTTCCCGGGTGGGTCGGCGGCGAACTTCGCTGGGTGGGAACGGCGGGACAGTTGATGGCCCGGGTCGGCGCGTCACCCGCGGCAATCTTGCTCGAGACCGGGCTCGGCGAGGTTCAGTTTGCCGCCTGGGGCAGGGATGGCCGGGTCGTGCTTTACCACAGGGGCGGGCTCACCCTGGCCGACGTCAAAGCCCGGTCGGCCAACTCCCTCCAGCGGGCGGGCTTCGGGGCGTTAGCCGGCGAGCCGGGCCAGGTTCAGGCCGCCGGCAACTTTGGCATCCCGTCCACCGGCTATGTGAGCGACGTTTTCCGGCCGGGCCACCCCGCCCTGGACATTGCCAGGCCGTTTAACGTTCCCGAAAGCCAGGCGCCCATTGTGGCCGCCTACCCCGGCCGGGTCGTCTGGGCCGGGGACGCCTGGAGCGGGCCCTACGGCGGCTACGGCAATCTTATCATCATTGACCACGGCTACATCGACGGGGTTCACGTCGCCACCTACTACGCCCACTGGCGGACGAAATACGTGAACGTCGGCGACTTCGTCTGGACCGGCTGGCGGCTGGCCGACCAGAGTGACTACGGCTGGACCACCGGCGTCCACCTTCACTTTGAGGTTCGGGAGGGCGGGACGCCGACCGCCTGGCGGCCCTATTTCGACGGGACGCCCGTTGACCCGACCGGACCCCGCTATCTTAACCGGCCGCTGCGGGTGGGCGATTATGTCGTGGCCGCAACCCCCGCGGCCCTTTTCCGGGTCCTGATGCCCCTGGCCGGCCGGTGAGCCGGAAGCAGGCTCCGGCCGGGTTATAATCAAAGGGTCGAACCGGTCCGGGTGTGCGGAGACGATGGCTGAGGCAAACGGCCGCTTTCCCGAAAACCCCCGACGCATCGTCGTTAAGGTCGGCACCAACGTCCTTACCGCCGGCACAAACCGCCTCAACCTGGCGGTGATGGCCCAGCTGGTCGGCCAGGTCGCCGCCCTCCACCGGGAGGGCAAACAGCTCATCCTGGTCACCTCCGGGGCCATCGCCGCCGGCCGCCAGCGGCTCGGCGTCCGGCGGGACCGGCGGGACATACCCTTCCGGCAGGTGATGGCGGCGGTGGGCCAGAGCCGCCTCATGTACGCCTATGACCTTCTGTTCGGCTGGCATGACATCGTCATTGCCCAGACCCTGCTCACCCGGGCCGACCTGGCCGACCGGGACCGGTATTTAAATGCCCGGAACACCCTCCTGGCCCTCCTGGACCTGGGGGTTGTGCCCATAGTTAACGAAAACGACGTGGTTGCTGTCGACGAGATCCGGGAGACCCGGTTCGGGGACAACGACACCCTTTCGGCCCTGGTCGCCAACCTGGTTGACGCCGACCTGCTGATTATTCTGACCGATATTGCCGGCCTCTACACCGCCGACCCTAAGGTCTGCCCCGACGCCCGCCTCATTCCGGTGGTCGAGCGGGTCGATGAGCAGGTCGAGGCGGTGGCCGGGGGCGTCGGGTCCGAACGGGGAACCGGGGGTATGGCAACCAAGATTCAGGCGGCAAAGCTGGCCACTGCCGGGGGAACTGCGGTCGTCATTGCCGACGGCCGTGAGCCCGACATCGTCCTCCGCGTCGTGGCCGGGGAGCCGGTCGGGACCCGGTTCCTGCCGGCCGCAACCCGGCTGGAGAGCCGCAAGCGCTGGATGCTGAGCGGCCTCTCAACACGGGGCGAGGTGGTTGTCGATGCCGGCGCCGTTGAGGCCCTGCGGTGGCGGGGCAAGAGCCTGCTGCCGGCCGGCGTCCGGGAGGTCCGGGGCGATTTCGACCGGGGCGACGTGGTGAATCTGGTCGGGCCCGACGGCGAAGTTATCGGCTGCGGCATCGTAAACTACTCGGCCGCCGACCTTTGTAAAATCAAAGGCGTAAAGTCCGAAAAGATCGGCCAGATCCTCGGCTACGCCTTCGGGGCCGAGGTGGTGCACCGGAACAACCTGGTGTTATTCTGAGCCGGAAGCAAGGAGGTCGACCCATGGCCACCACCGTCGAAAGGCTTGAGGCGATGGGCCGGGCGGCCCGGGCCGCCGCCCGCCGGCTGGCGTATTTAACTACCGAGGTGAAGAACCGGGCCCTGCGCAACGTCGCCGATGCCCTGCTTCGGGACCAGGACGCGATCCTGGCCGCCAACGCCGAAGACCTGGCCGCCGGCCGGGCGTCCGGCCTTTCCGAGGCCCTCGTCGACCGGCTGCTCCTCACCCCGGAACGCCTCCGGGCCCTGGCCGAGGATGTCCGGGCCGTGGCGGCCCTGCCGGACCCGGTGGGCGAAATCTTCGACATGCGGACCCTGCCCAACGGCCTTAAGGTCGGCAAGAAGCGGGTGCCCCTGGGGGTTATCGGCGCCATTTACGAGAGCCGGCCCAACGTCACGGTGGACATCGCCTGCCTTTGTCTTAAGTCGGGCAACGCCTGCATCCTGCGGGGCGGGCGGGAGGCCCTCAACACGAACCGGGCGCTGGCCGGCCTGCTGGCCCGGGAGTTCGCCGCCGCCGGCGTCCCCGATGGGGCGGTCCAGTTCGTGGATGACCCGGACCGGGACCTGGTCGCCCGGATGCTTCGAATGCGGGAGTATATCGACCTGCTGGTGCCCCGGGGCGGGGCGGAGTTCATCCGTTACGTGGCCGAGAACGCCACCATGCCGGTGGTGACCGGCGGCATCGGCGTCTGCCACACCTATGTCGACGAGGCGGCCGACCTGGATAAGGCCGTCCGGATCGTTTACAATGCCAAGGTGCGCCGGCCGTCCATCTGCAACGCCCTTGACACCCTCCTGGTCCACCGGGCCGTCGCCCCGGCGTTTCTGCCCCGCATCGCCGCGGAGTGGCTCAAGGCCGGGGTGGAGATGCGCTGCGATGAGACGAGCCTGGGGATTCTGCGGGCGGCCGGGTTTGAGGCTGGGGTCGTGCCGGCCGAGCCCGACGACTTCGGCCGGGAGTTTCTGGCCCTGCGGGCGGCCGTGAAGGTGGTCGATTCCCTGGACGAGGCCATTGACCACATCGAGCGGTACGGTTCGGGTCATTCCGAGGCCATCGTCACCGAAAACTACAGCGCGGCGATGCGTTTCCTGGACGAGGTGGACGCCGCGGCCGTTTACGTCAATGCCAGCACCCAGTTCACCGACGGGGGCCAGTTCGGCCTCGGGGCCGAGGTGGGCATCAGCACCCAGAAGTTCCACGCCCGGGGGCCGATGGGCCTCAAGGAGCTGACATCATACAAGTGGATAATCCTGGGCGACGGCCATGTTCGACTGTAGCCAGCTCAACGGGAGGGATTTAATGGGCGTCTATCGATTCGAAAGGCAGATCCGGACGCTGACGTCCGAGGGCTACCAGATCAGCCGGGACGACCGCCAGATCGGCCGGGTGGACCTTCACTTTGCGTCGGACGTCGTCTACGCGACCCTGGCCGTCGAGGAGGGCCTGACCGAGGACGAGATCCTGGAGCTCATCGAGAAGATCGACGAGGACCTGGTGATGAGCGCCGACGTCCTCCGGGACGACTTCATCGTCACCGTCTACCAGGGCCGGGAGGTCGGGGTGTACTCGGACGACTCCTTCGCCGAGGACGAAGAGTTCGAGGAGGACGAGGAACCCTTCAGGTAGTCCCGGTCGCGGGCCATCAGCAGGGCCAAGGCCGCGGTCCCGACGCTCACCCCGAACCAGAGGGTGCCGAGCCGGATAAGCAGGGCCGCCACCGCCGCCTCCGCCGGCGGCAGGCCCACCAGCAGCTGCGTCAGGCCGGTGATCCCGCCCTCGGCGATGCCCAGCCCGCCGGGACTGAGCATCAGGCTCGACCCCAGGCTGGCCACCGAAAGGATAAACGCCCCCGTCACTGCCAGGTCGACCCCGTCCGCCGCCCCGAGGCCCCGCAGAACCAGGTAGAAGGCCAGGCACTCGCCCGACCAGGAGACCAGGCCGATCACGGTGGCTACGGCCAGATTTGCCGGCTGGAAAAGCACCGCCGCCCCGCCGTGGAACTCCCGGACCCAGCCGGCGTAGCGGCCGACAACGGGCAGGCGTTCGACCAGGGCCGCCGCCAGATCCCCCGCCCGCCGGTTCAGCGAAAGGCCGACGACGGCTGCCGCAAGAAGAACGACCCCGACGGCGACCGGAACGCCGATACCGAATCTGGCCAGGCCGCCGGCCGCCAGCAGAAGCAGGGCCAGGCCGTCGGTGAGCCGCTCGGCGACGACGATGGGGGCCGTCCGGGCGAAGGGCACCCCGGTGTAGCGCTCAAGCAGGTAGGATTTCAGCCACTCCCCGACCTTGCCCGGGGTTATCACCATGGCCAGCCCGCCAAAGAAGACCAAAAAGCTGTCGGCCAGCGGCAAACCCCGGATCCCCAGGCACCGCAGGTAAAAGCTCCACTTGCCGAACCTGAGCAGGTAGTTAAAGAACGTAAGGCCCAGGATGGGGATAAAGAGCTCCCAGGGGAACCTGAGGACCGCCTGGCGCATGGCGTTGATATCGGCGTAGACGCTCAGGCCGGCAAAAACGGCAAGGCCCAGGCCCAGGGCAACCACCAGCCGGCGTCCAAGGAGCTGGGTCGTCACCGTCGGCTGTAGACCGAAATGTGAAAAGCGCTCCGGGCCGTAAAGGGCTCCCGCCCCCAGCTCCCCCACCGCTCCTTAAGCCTGAGGCCGACCAGCCGGGCCATCAGGTCGAGCTCGGCCGGCCAGGCGTAGCGGAGCTTTACCGGATAAAGCCTGAGGCCGGATTCGGTTATCACCACGTGCACGCTGTGGACCTGCTGATTTACCGGGTCGTGGGTGGCCGCCTCCAGCACCACCCGGCCGAGCTTAACGTCGTCAGCGTGGACCCGCTGGCCCCGGTCGAACCGGGCCGGGTCGGGGACAAAGGCCTCGATAACAAAACAGCCGTCGTCGGTCAGCCGCCGGGCAACGTTCTGAAAGCACCGGACCTGGTCCGCCTGGGTGAGCAGGGCAAAGAACGTGTTGAAGACGACGTAGATGAGCCGGAACTGGCCGTCAACCCCAACCTCGGCAAAGTCGCCGATGGTGACGGGAATCCGGTCACCCCCCGGCTTGGCCCGGAGCCGGGCGACCATGGCCGGGGAGGCGTCGATGCCGTGGACGGGAATCCCCCGGGCGGCCAGGGGCAGGGCGACCCGGCCGGTGCCGATGCCCAGCTCCAGGGCCGGACCGGGACCGGCGAGGCCGGCCAGGAACTCGACGGCCGCGGCCGTCTCGGCCTCAAACCGGCTGCCGTAAAGCTCGTCGTAGATTTCGGCGATGCGCTCGCCGTAAGTGGCCGGGCCGTATTCTTCCATCAGTAGCGCAGAAAGAGCTGGCCCCAGGGAGTTTTGAGGGCCTCCCGGACCCGGGCCCGGCCGAAACGGTTGTACCAGTAGACGTTAAAGTAAAGGTTTGACGCCAGGTAGCTCCAGGGGGCGATGACGGTCCGGAGCAGGAACTTCTCCAGGGGCTTGAGGGGCCCCCAGTAGATCAGCTTCTGGCCCCAGCTCGCAAAGGTATCTTCGTTCGCCCGGAACTGCCAGTTTATCCCGGAGATGTCGGCCCCGACCACCTCGATCTCATTCGGGTCCCCACAGCCGAGGCCCAGTTCGTGGGCCAGCCGGATGAACTTGATGCTCAGCGGGTCGAAGCCCATCAGGCGGGCGGCGGTGGCGTCAAGGGCCACCAGGTCGCCGCTTGCCAGGATAACGTTCTTCACGTGGAACCGCATCGCCCGGGGTCCGGGCCCCTCGCCGGCGAAGGTCCCATCCATCACGGCAAAAAGCCCGGGGTGGATCTCCTGCTGGATCATCAGCAGGTCGACCAGGGTCTCGTGGATAACGGAATGGGTGTAGTGGCGCCGCTCGTTAAGGAGCCCACCGAAGGCGTTCTTCATCGCCCCGGTCATGGTCGTAAAAACGTGGGTCTTCAGGGTCGGAAGCTGGATGATGTTTTTGCCGATCAGGATCTCGGGGATGTAGACCCCTTCGGGGTAAACCTGGTCGAGAACCAGGAAGGGGCGCCGGGGCGTGAATTTGACCCAGCGAACATCCGGGTCCTGCAGGTGCACGGTAGTCAGGCCGTACCGGTCCTGCACGACCCGGTGCTTGTTGTTAACTTCGCCCACGTGGGCATCGACGACGACCGTGCTGTTGTGGGCGGCAATCAGGTCCCGATATCCGGCCCCCTGAAGGGCCCGGATGACCCCTTCCAGCTGCCAGGGGGTAGTCGAACAGGCCGGGTAGAAGTGCTGCCAGGAGACGTTGACCTTTAAGACGGTCGGGAACTCCTTCGGCAGAAATTTTTCAAATTCGGCCAGCTCCATCAGCCGCCGGTAATCCTCGAGGACGGTTTCCGGGGTGGTAAAGAGAACGGCCACCCGCGGGCGCGTCCTCCGGCCTGTGGCCTGCTGAGCCGCCGGCGTAACCTGGGTCATAATCCGCTCCTTTCGAGACGGTCGGTCTCGTCTTTTTATTCTAGCACGGAACAGGCGGACCCCGGCAGGCTGGTGGGCCTTCCGGGTTAGGGCCTGGTGCCGGGAAAGCCGGGGTTCGGCGACCTTCCTGTCAGGCCAACGGCGTATAATCATTGTGGTATACTGCTGGCGTTGAGATTTCGGCGGTTGTGAGGCGGATGACACTCGCCGACATTCGCGACCTGGCAATCATAGTCCTGGCCGTAATTATGGCCCTGCAGAGCCTGGTGATGCTTGTGGCCGGCCTCGTGGTAATTCGGGTCGCCCTGGGCCTCAGGCCAAGGGTCGAAGAGATTCTGGCCAACGCCCAGCGCACGGCGGCCGACATCCGGGGCACCGTCCGCTTCACCACCGACCAGGTTGCGAGGCCGGTCATCCGGACCGTTGCGGTCATTGCCGGCGTGCGGAAGGGCGCGGCCGTGCTGGCCAGCAGACTTTTAAGGAGGGGATCGCGTGATGGCAGAGCGAGGTAACGGCACAGGTTTTGTGTTGGGCTTCCTGGTCGGGGGTCTTGCCGGGTTTGCCCTCGGCCTGCTCCTGGCGCCCCAGTCGGGCGTGGAGACCCGGCAGCAGCTGCGGAGCCGCACCGAAGAACTGCGGGGCCGGGTTGAGGAGCTGACCCAGCGGGCCCGGGCCACGGCCGAAGAGGCGGTGGAATCTGCCCGGGCCGGCTTCCGGGAGGCCGCTGAACAGGCCCGGGCCGAACTGGAGCGCCGGCAGCAGGAGCTCCAGGAGCTTCTGCGCCGGGAGCGGGAAGAAACATCCTTTTAGCCTGGACCCCTTCTGGGCCGTAAAAAATCAACGGGCCGCGTCGGCCGACGCGGCCCGCAACTTTTGGGCGGAGAGGGTGGGATTTGAACCCACGAGGGAGGGTCACTCCCTACCCGCTCTCCAGGCGGGCGCCCTAAACCGGACTAGGCGACCTCTCCGCGCCGATAAAAATTATACCAGCCGCCGCCCAGCCCCGGGGCGATTGCCCCGCCCTGCCCGATTGTATTAACATCAGTTAGGGTCAGGTCTTATCGGACGCCCTTTATCAGGAGGCGGCAGAATGCTTACCCGCACCCGAACCCCGCGGGAGTTTTCCCTCGACCTGAAGTATACCGCCGAGGAGGGAGTCATCTACCTGACCGGGATCCAGGCCCTGGTCCGGGTGCCCATCGACCAGCGCCGGGCCGACCGGCGGGCCGGCCTTCGCACCGCCGGGTTTATCTCGGGCTATCCGGGCTCCCCCCTCGGCGGCTTCGACTTCGAACTGATGCGCCAGTCCCGGCTCCTCCGGGAGCACGAAATCTTCTTCACACCGGGCCTTAACGAGGACCTGGCCGCCACGGCCGTCTGGGGCAGCCAGCTCGCCACCGCCTTTCCGGGGCCAAAATACGACGGGGTGCTGGGCGTCTGGTTCGGCAAGGCGCCGGGCGTCGACCGGAGCGGCGACGCCATCCGGCACGCCAACTTCATCGGGACCTCCCGAACCGGCGGGGTGCTCGCCTATGCCGGCGACGACCCGACCTGCAAGTCGTCGACCCTGCCCAGCGCCACCGAGCTGGCCCTGGCCGACCTGGGCCTGCCGGTCCTTTTCCCCGGCAACGTGCAGGAGGTCCTCGACCTGGGCCTCCACGGCTACGCCCTCTCCCGGTGCTCCGGCCTGTGGGTTGCCCTCAAAATCGTCACCAACGTTGCGGACGGGGCCGGAACGGCCGAGGTTTCACCCGACCGGATAAGGCCGGAGCTTCCGACCCTGGAAATCAACGGCCGGCCCTTCGAGCACCGGCCGAACCCCCGGGCCATGGCAACCCCGGCCATTCTCGAGGTTGAACGGGAGCTCTTCTACGCCCGGCTGGAGCTGGCCCGGCTCTACGCCCGGGCCAACCGGCTGAACCGGGTTGTCCTGCCGACCCGGCCGGCGTGGCTCGGCATCGCCGCGGCCGGCAAGACCTTCTACGACGTCCGGCAGGCCCTGGCCGAACTCGGCCTCGACGACCGGACCCTCGAAAGGCTTGGGGTGAGGCTCTTTAAGATAAGCCAGGTTTTCCCCCTGGAGCCGTGGACGGTCCGGGAGTTCGCCGCGGGCCTCGAAGAGATCCTGGTCGTTGAAGAAAAGCGGCCCTTTATCGAATCGGCCATCCGGGACATTCTTTATTCGATGCCGGACCGGCCGGTCGTCGTCGGCAAGTTTGACGAGGCCGGCCAGCCCCTGGTGCCCGGCTACGGCGAGCTGGATGCCGACACCATCGCCCCGGCCATCGCCGCCCGGCTCCTGCGGCGGGTGCGGGTCGAGTCGGTGGAGGCCCGGCTCCGCCAGCTTCAGGCTTTAAAGTCCAGGCCGGTTTCCCTGACCGTCGCCCGGACCCCCTACTTCTGCTCCGGCTGTCCCCACAACCGGTCGCTGGAGGTGCCGGCCGGAAGCCTGGTTGGGGCCGGCATCGGCTGTCACGGGATGGCCCTCATTACCCAGCGGGAGACCATCGGTCAGGTGACGGGGATCACCCACATGGGGGGCGAGGGCGCCCAGTGGGTGGGGATTGCGCCCTTTACCAGCGCCCCCCACTTCTTCCAGAACCTGGGCGACGGCACCCTCTTCCACTCGGGCTACCTGGCCATCCGGTTCGCCGTCTCGGCCGGCGTCAACATCACCTATAAAATCCTCTATAACAACGCCATCGCCATGACCGGGGGCCAGCCGATTCCGGGGGCGGCCGGGGTGGCCGAGCTCACCCGGATGCTGGAGGCCGAGGGGGTACGGAAAACTATCGTCACCACCGACGACCCGAAGAAATACCGGGGGGCGAAGCTGGCCGCCAACGCCGAGGTCTGGCACCGGGACCGGCTGGTCGAAGCCCAGGAGCTTCTGGCCTCGATTCCGGGGGTGACCGTGCTTATCCACGACCAGATGTGCGCGGCCGAGAAGCGCCGGCTCCGCAAACGCGGCCGCCTGCCCGACCCGCCGGTCCACGTCTACATCAACGAGCGGGTCTGCGAGGGGTGCGGCGACTGCGGCCGGAAATCCAACTGCCTGAGCGTCCAGCCGGTGGAAACCGAATTCGGCACCAAAACGCAGATCCACCAGTCCTCCTGCAACAAGGACTACTCCTGCCTGCTGGGCGACTGCCCGTCCTTCATCACCGTGGAGGTAAAAGGCGGGCCGAGGGACCGGGAGCGCCGGTACCCGGGCTTCGACTTTGTCCTGCCCGAACCCGAGCTAAAGGTCCCCAGCAACGGTTACTCCGTCTACATGATGGGCATCGGCGGGACCGGGGTCGTAACCGTCAACCAGATCCTCGGAACGGCGGCCCTCCTGGACGGCAAACACGTCCGGGCCCTGGACCAGACCGGCCTGAGCCAGAAGGGCGGCCCGGTCGTCTCGCACCTCAAGCTCTTCGACGGGGAGCCGGAGGTCTCCAACAACGTCTCGGCCGGAGGCGCCGACCTCTACCTGGCCTTCGACATCCTGGTCGGGACTCAGCCGGCAAGCCTGGCGAAGGCCGACCCCGGCCGGACCATTGCGGTCGTCTCAACCAGTCGGGTGCCCACCGGCCAGATGGTAACCAATAACCGGCTCGGCTTCCCGGAGCTTTCGGGCCTCATCGAAAAGATCGAGGCCGTCACCCGCAGGGACCACAACGTCTACCTGGACGCCCAGCTCGTCGCCGAGGCCCTCTTCAACGACCACATGGCCGCCAACATCGTGCTGCTGGGGGCCGCTTACCAGGCCGGAACCATCCCGGTCTCGGCCGAAGCCATCGAAGAGGCAATCCGCCTCAACGGCGTTGCCGTCGAGATGAACCTGCTTGCCTTCCGGTGGGGCCGGCTGGCGGTCGTCGACCCGCACCGGGTAGACCTGGAGATTCTGCGGGCGACCCGCCGGGCCGAACGGCCCACCCCGGCCCCCAGCCCTGAGGCCCGGGAGCTCATCGATTCGGTCGGGGCCGACGGCGAACTGCGCCGGCTCCTGGAAATCCGGGTCCCGGACCTGGCCGACTACCAGGACCTCAACTACGCCAGAGATTATGTCGAGTTTATCCGGCGGGTCCGGCAGGTTGAGGCCCAGCGGGTGCCCGGCCGGACGGCCATCGCCGAGGCGGTTGCCCGGTATCTCTACAAGCTTATGGCCTACAAAGACGAGTATGAGGTGGCCCGGCTCCACCTCGACCCGGCGGTCCGGGCCGACCTGGAGGCCCGCTTCGGCCCCGGCGCCCGGGTCTACTGGCACCTGCACCCGCCCATCCTGCGGGCCCTCGGCCTCAAGCGAAAGGTCCGGCTCGGGCCCTGGTTCGGTCCGGTGTTCCGCCTGCTGCGGGCGATGCGCCGCCTGCGGGGAACGCCCCTCGACATTTTCGGCCGCACCCCCATCCGCCGGCTCGAGCGTCAGCTCATCGGCGAATACAAAGGGCTGGTCGAACGGGCCCTCGAAAAGCTGGACGAATCAACTTACGACGTCGTTCTGGCCGTGGCCTGCCTGCCGGACGAGATTCGGGGCTACGAGGCGGTCAAGCTGGCGGGGGTTGAGCGGTTCCGGCAGCGGGCCGCCGAGCTGATGGCCCGGCTCGGGGCCGGCGGCTGAAGGCTCACCGGGCGGCGGCCCCGGCCGCGGTTTCGGCCGCCGGCCGCACGGTGACCACGATGTCCTTGTAGGCCGGGATCTTCGCCAGGGGGGAGCGGCTGGCGGGGTCGACCAGGACGTTCCCCTCGGGCCAGTAGACCTGGAGGGTCCCTGCCGCTACGGGGGCCGGGAAAACCCGGCCCCGGAACACCCCGTGCTCGTTGGCAAGTTCGACGGCCTGCCCGGCCCGCAGGCCCAGGCGGCCCATATCCCCGGGGTTCATCAGGATGCCGTCCCTGGGGGCGAGGTTGGTCGGGTCGATGTCGGCCTGGACCATGCTGTTAAACTGTTTGCCCCGGCGGGTGACAACCAGAAACCGGCCGTCCGGAACCTCCGCCCGCAAGACAACCACCGGCTTAAAGTGCGCCCGGCCGTCGGGAGTCGGGAAGTTCCAGCCGGCGCACAGAAGCGGTCCGCCGTACTGGAAGCTCTCCCCGGGCTCCTTGAGGTGCTGGATCCCGTCGTAGGCCGGAATGCAGCGGGCGATCTCGGCCCGAATCTCGGCCGTGTCTTTGAACGTCAGCCGGTCGGCCAGTTCGGGCCGGACCCGGCGGGCCAGCTCCATAAAGACCTCCCACTCCGGCCGGGCCTCACCAATCCTGGGGCCGGGAATCTCGGGGCTCAAAATGACCCGCCGCTCGGTCGTTGTCTCGGTGACGCCCCCCGGCATTTCGTAGCGGGTGGCCGCCGGGAGCAGAACCACCGTATCGGCCGGTTCGATGAGCATCTGGGCCGAAAGGGCGATGTCAAAGTGGACCCGCAGGGGTATGCGCCGGAGGGCCTCTTCAACCCAGGCGGGGTCGGGCATCACCTCGTTAAAACTGCCCCCCACGGAGACCAACACGTCGATTTTGCCGGCGAGGGCCGCATCCAGCATCTCGGGAACCGTAAGCCCCGGCTGGTCGGGCACCGGAAAGCCCCACAGCTCTGAGAGACGGCGGGCATTCTCGGGATTGATGGGGAGGCCTCCGGGAAATACGGTCGCGTACGCCCCCATCTCCGCCCCACCCTGAACCCCGGAGTGGCCGCGGATCGGCATGAGCCCACAGCCGGGCCGCCCGACAAAGCCTTTCAGCAGGGCCAGGTTGATGATGGCGTGGACGTTGTCTTCCCCGCAGGTGTGCTGGGTAATGCCCATTCCCCAGACAAAGACCGCCCGCTCGGCCCGGCCAACGAGCTCGGCAAAGGCCAGCATCTCGGCCCGGGAAAGGCCGCTGGCTCCCTCCAGGTCCTCCCAGGACGTCTGCTGCACGGCGGCGGCGAATTCCTCGAATCCGGCGGTGTGATTCGCAATAAAGTTCCGGTCAAACCAGCCCTGGGCCAGCATGTGTCTGGCGGCCCCGACCAGAAAGGCGATATCCCCGCCGGGCCGGACCTGGAAGAACCGGTCGGCGATGCGGGTACCAAAGAGGGCGCTCTCGAGGTCGGAGGGCACGAAATACGCCTCCATCCCCGGCTCCCGGTAGGGATTCACCACCACGACCCTGGTTCCGGCCTTTTTGGCGTAGTAAAGATACTTCATCATGACCGGCTGGTTATTGGCAACGTTCGAGCCGATAAAGACGACCAGGTCGGTGCCGATAATATCCCGGTAAGAGCAGGTCGTGGCGGCGACCCCAAGCTGGGCCTTGAGAGCCAGGGTGCTGGGCGAATGGCAGATCCGGGCGGCGTTATCGATGTTGTTCGTCCCGATGGCCCGGGCGGCCTTCTGCAGGGCGTAGTAATTTTCGTTCGGCTCGCCCCGACTGGTCATGTAAAAACAGGTCCGGTTGGGGCGGGTTGACCGGATCCGTTCGGCGACCAGTTCCAGGGCCTCGTCCCAGGAGACACGGCGGAAGCCGGGCTCGCCCCGCCGGCGGACCATGGGGTAGGGCAGGCGGCCCAGGGCCCGCAGCTCCCGGGACGTTCGGCCGGCCAGGGGACCGACGTCGGCCAGGAGGTCGGGGTTCAGGGCCGGCATGGTGTTGAGCCGCAGGAGCCGGAGCCGGATGTTGCAGAGGTGGATGTTGGCCATCGTCCAGTCCCGCAGGCCCCTTGTGCCGAGGGCGCAGCCGTCGCAGACCCCCTGGCTCAGGATCGCCCAGGCGTAGTCCAGGTTATCGCGGTTCTCCCAGATTGCCCGAAAGACCTCGCCGATGTTGTGCGCCTGGCGGAACGGAATCCGGCTCGCCCAGAGGGACGGGTCCCAGGCCCGCCGGGGCTCCCGAACCGGGGCGATGGGCCGGGGCGGCCGGAAGGTCTCACGGCCCAGGGCCCAGAGGATCCTCGCCATCTTAACCCAGGCAGCCGGCCCGGTCGTGCCGCTCATGGTCGCCTCCCCGCAGTCCGGCGGTTTAAACCTTCCCACCCGGAAGTTTACACCGGCGGGCCGGAGTGGGGCGACCCTTCGAAATTGACGGCCGCCGCCGGCCTGCCTTATCTTAATTGAGCGGGAGGGCGAGATGGACCCTGAAGCGAAAAAGCGGGTACTGCGGGCCTTCACTTACGGTCTGTACATCGTTGGCTGCCGCAACGGCGACGACACAAACGCCTTCACGGCCAACTGGTGCACCCAGGTCTCCTTCGACCCGCCGCTCATCGCCCTCTCGGTTCAGAAAGACGGCCACTCCATCGACCTGATCCGGGCCTCGGGCATCTTCACGCTGGCGGTCCTGCCCTCGGGTTCCCGGGAACTTGCCGGCCTGCTGGGTAAGCCCTGGAAGCGGGTTCCCGACAAGATTTTCCAGGTCGAGCACTTCTACGCCGACAACGGCTGTCCGGTTCCGGCCAACGCCCTCGGGTACATTGAGTGCAAGGTGCTCTCGGAGGCCGACGCCGGGGACAGCGTCGTCTTCATCGCCGAGGTGGTGAATGCGCGCTGGCTCCGGGACGGGCAGCCCCTGACCATGGCCGAGACGGGATTCCGTCATGCCGGCTGAGTTCAACCGGACCCCGCCGAAGCTGCTGGTCCTCTTTGACATCGACCAGACCCTGCTCCACACGGGCGGGGCGGGCAGCCGCGCCCTCAAGCTTGCGGCCGAAGAGGTGCTGGGCAGGCCGGTGGACCTCGACGGCATGCTCTACGCCGGCCGGACCGACCTGGCCCTGATCGGCGAAATCCTCCAGCGGGCCGGCCTGAATCCGGATGACCATCCGGACCTGGCCCACGCCATCAAGCTGGCGTTTTTCCGCCACCTGCCCGTCACCCTCGAAGAGTCGACCAAGGGCCGGCTGATGCCCGGCGTGCCCCAGGTCCTGGACCTGCTCAGCCGCAACGGCGCCTGCCTGGGCCTCTGCACCGGAAACTTCCGCTACTCGGCCTTCCTCAAGCTGAGCCACTTCCGCCTGGCCGACTACTTTGCCGAGGGCGGCTTCGGCGACCTCTACCCCGACCGGGCCGACATCGCCCGGGATGCCGTGCGCCGCTGCTTTCGCCGCTTCAGCCTGAGCCTGCCGCCGGACCGGATAATTCTGGTGGGCGACACCCCGGAGGATGTCCGGGCCGGGCAGGCCGTCGGCGCCCGCACGGTCGCCGTCGCCACCGGCATCTTTGACGAAGAAGCCCTCCGGGCGGCCGGGGCCGACCTGGTCTTCAAGGACCTCTCGGACGCGGAAGGGGTCGTTCGGGCCCTGCTTCCAGACGACTGACGGTCCTGCTCAGCCGTCGGGTCCGGCGTCCACGTCAAAGCCGGCGTCGAAGTCGCCCGCATCCCCAATGTCCAGGTCGAAGTCGCTTTCGGCGGCCTGGTTGCCGGGTTCTGTTCCGAAGTCAAAGGGGCTTTCGGCGGCCTCCTCAGCCCCGGAGCCCGGCGGACCGAAGAAGGGCGACTCGAACCACGTATCCCGGCCGTCGTCGGCCGGTTCCGGGCGGGAAGCCTCCACCGGCGCGGTGATGACGGTGACCGGGTGGCTCATCAGGCCCCAGAGGATCAGCAGCTCCGGCAGGCCGATCCCCGAATAGCTGGGCCGGTAGTCTCGCCGGGGGTCGAAGTTGGGGTCCTCGAACCAGGGAACCGGCCGCCCGCCCACCTCAACGGTCCGGACGGGCGGGTACTCGCCCCGGCGCAGGGCCTCGTAGTGCTCGGGGTCGACCACCACCCGGCGCCGCTCGCCCCCGAAGTCCAGCACGACTTCCCGGGCCTCATCCGGCCGGAGGGGTCGGGCGCAGAAGAAGCAGGCCAGGGGCATTTCGGTTGCGGTTCGGGGCGCGCTGACGTCGGGAAGTTGAATCCCCTTAAGCTCTGGAAGCTCGTCGGCCAGGCTCCCGGCCAGGGTGGCCAGCCGGTTGCGAACCTCCGCCAGGCTGCGGGCCACCTCGTCCAGCTCCCGCGGGGACGGCCCCAAAAGCCCGCGGCGGCCAAGGCGCTCAAGCTCGGCGCCGGCCTCGGCCAGCTGGTCCAGGGCCAGGTCGAGGCTCCGCCGGGCGTCCTGCGCCCGGGGCGACGTTGGGGCCGGACCGACGGCCCGGTCAAACTCGAGGGCCGCGGCCGTAAGCCCGGCGTGCCACTCCCTGAGCCGGGCAAGGCGGCCGCGTCGGGCCGACCCGCTTCGCACCGCCAGGAAGCCGACCAGGCCAAAAGCCAGTACGACCAGCAGCCCCACCAGGATGGCGGCGGTCGTGCGGCCGGCGGCGCTCCGGGCTTCCGCTTCGGCCACGACCAGGTCTGCCAGATAGGTCATCCCGGCGGCGTAGCCTTCGGCCGTGAATACCCGCCGGCTGGCGTCGGTGAGCCGCTGGGTATCTTCCCGGCTGAGGCGGTCGGTCCGGGCGGAGACGGCATTCTGGCTGGCGACGATGATGAGCCCGTCGCCCAGGCCCAGGTACCGGTGAAGCTCGGCGGTGAACTCCCCCAGGGTTTGAAAGCCGGCCGGCTGGCGTGAGACCAGCACGAACTTGACCGTCCAGCCGCGGCCCCGCAGCTCGGCGGCCTTAGCCAGAAGCCGCTCCCGTTCGGCGGCCGAGAGCCGGTTGGCCATCGCCGGCTCGATGTAGATGTCGGCGCGGCTGAGGGTCCGGACGACTTCAGCCGGGTCGGGCTGGGCGAAGAGCCGGCCCGGCAGGAGAATGAGCGCCAGGAGAAGGCCGAGGGCGGCGGCCCGCAAAACCCTCACCATTCCGTTAGTAGTATAAGCAGAGGTGGACGGCCAGCTGATTGTGGTCTTCGACGGGGAGTGCGGCTTCTGCACCGGGGTTGTCCGCTGGCTCGGCCGGCTCGACCGGGCCGGGCGGGTCCGGGCCGTACCCTGCCAGCGGCCGGGCGCCCCGGAAAGCCTGGGTCTGACCCGGTCCGACTGCGAGCAGGCCGCGTGGGCCGTCGAACCCGGCGGCCGCCGCCACCGGGGCGGGGCGGCGGTGGCGGCGGCCCTCGCCTGGGCCCTCGGCCGGTCGGACCTGGTCCGCCTCTATTACGTACCGGGTCTCCGGCAGGCAATCGAGGCGGTTTACCGGCTAGTTGCCCGCCTGAGACCCTATCTGCCGGGAACCACGCCCTACTGCGCCGAGAACCCCAACGACTGCGCCGACGCGGGCGGCCCTAACGGCGGCTGTAGACCTCCTTAAGCCGCTCGACCGAGAAGTCCGGCGACCGGCAGACCTCGATGATGGCCCGCTCCCGGGCCTCCAGCTCCCGGGCGGCCCTGGGGATCTCCCGGGCGACCTCGTGGGGAATCTGAACGACCCCGTGGCGGTCGCCGTGCAGCAGGTCACCGGGCCGGACGGTGAGTCCGCCGACGGTTACGGGGACCCCCACCTCAACGACGTGGACGTAGGCGTGGGAAACTGACACGGTAGCCGCAAAAAACTGAAAGCCCAGGGCCCGGACCTCCTCGAGGTCCCGGACGCCGCCGCTGGTAACCGTTCCGACACAGCCGAGGGCCTTGTAAATATTGGCCTGAACCTCCCCCCAGAAGGCCCCGAGGCCGGGCGGGTCGTCCAGATCTTGCAGAACCACAACCCGGGGCGGCGGGGTATTGAGGACCGCTTCCCAAAGGTTAAAAGCCTGCAGATAGCCTGGACCGGGCGAGGGCACCGACGCCCGGATGGTGGCGGTGACCGCATACCCGACCATCGGTCCGAGCTCGGGGAACATGCAGTGGATTCCCGGCCGCATGAACCCCTCGGTTCGGGGCCGGATATTGAAGACCTCGATGGCGTTGGCGACAGTGGGGGACGTAAGTTGCCGGAGGGCCGCCAGCTCGGTCTCGTTCAGGGGTTCAAACTGCATTCGCTGCCTCCGTTACGGGTTTTGCGGGGCCGGCCCGAACCTCAGCGCTGGTAGAGGCGCAGAACCCCGTAGGCAAAGGTAAGGGCAAAGACCGCCAGGATTATTAAAGTTACGGCCGCGGCTTCGGCAAGCTCTTCCAGACGCAAGGCTCAATCTCCTTCCGGCTCGGCGGCCCGGACCTGGACCGGCGCCGGCCGCAGGCGCTGAAGGACAAGGCCAACCACGACCAGCACGACCCCAATTATATCCGTTGTGAGCCCCGGGTCGATGAGGAGCAGGGCGCCCGCAATGAACAACAACCGTTCAATCAAGTTAGCCGGCCGGAGGAAGTAACCCTGCAGGCCGGCGGCGAGGACAACCGACCCCACCGTCGAGGTGATGGTTGCCCGCACCACCTGGGCGGGTTCGCCCATCATGAGAAGCTCCGGGTTAAAGACGAAGAAGAAGGGCACGATGAAGCCGGCAGCCGCAAACTTCATCGCCTGAAGGCCAGCCTTCCAGAGGTTGGCGTGGCCGATGGAGGCGGCGGCGTAGACGGCCAGGGCCACCGGCGGCGACACCGCCGACAGGCACGAGTAATAGAAAATAAACATGTGGGCGGCCGTCCGGTCAACTCCCAGCCGCTCGATGGCGGGGGCCAGCAGGGCGGCCTGGACGATGTAGGCCGGGGTGGTCGGCATCCCCATGCCCAGGATCAACCCGGCCACCATCGTAATGACCAGCACCGGGATGAGGGTTCCGCCGGCCGCCGACAGCAAGAAGCTGGTGAACTTAAGGGCCAGACCGGTCTGCAGGATAATGCCGATGATGATCCCGGCGCAGGCGGTCGCCATGGCCACGGGCAAGGTATTGAGCGCCCCCTCTTTGAGGGCTTCGACCGCCCTGGCGGGGGTGATGCGGCTCTCCTTTCGGAGCCAGCTGAGGACGATGACGGCGGCGGTGGCGACCAGGGCGGCGTAGCTGGCCGTGTAGCCCTGGACCAGCAGGACAAACAGAATGATCACAGGCACAAGGAGGTGGCCCTGCCGCCAGAGAACGCCCAGCAGGGGCGGGACCTCTTCCCGGGAGAGACCCCGCAGGCCGGTCTTGATGGCCTCGAAGTGGATCGCCGCAAAGAGGGCCACGTAATAGAGGACGGCCGGGATGGCCGCGTGCAGGGCGATCTGCGAGTAGGGCTTGCCAACGAATTCGGCCATCACAAAGGCGGCCGCGCCCATCACCGGGGGCATGATCTGACCGCCCGTGGAGGCCGTGGCCTCAATGGCCGCGGCGCTCTCGGCCTTGAAGCCGGTCCGCTTCATCATCGGGATGGTTAGCCAGCCGTCCACCATCACGTTGGCCACGGCGCTCCCGGAGATGGTGCCAAAAAGGCTGCTCGAAACCACCGCAACCTTTCCCGGCCCGCCCCGGGACCGGCCCATCAGGGCGTTGGCGAAATTCATAAAGAACTGGCCGGCCCCGGACTTCTCAAGAAACGCCCCAAAGATAACAAACAAAATAACATAAGTGGCCGAGACCCCCAGGGGGATGCCGAAAATCCCCTCCGTCGTCAAATACGTCTGGTCCAGGATGAGCTCAAGGCTCATTCCCCGGTGATTTAAAAAGCCGGGCAGGTAAGGTCCCAAAAACCCGTAGGCGATGAAAGCCAGGGCGGTTACCGGCAGGGCCAGGCCGATAGAGCGGCGGGTAGCCTCCAGAACCAGCAAAATGGCCAGGCCGGCCATGACGAAGTCGGCCGGCTCCAGAGGGTGAACGGTGGCAAACCGGGTAACCACGTATTCATAGCGCACCAGCAGGTAGCCGGTGACGACAACGGAGAGGGCCGCGAAAATCAGGTCGTAAACGGGAATGCGCGGCCCAAGCCCCTTACGCAGCGGGTAAAGAAAGAAGACGAGGACGAGGCTAAAAAGAAGATGGATATCTCGCAGGACCAGCGAATCCACCGGGCCGATTCGGATGACGAACCCGGGTGCAACGGGAATGTTGAGGCTGGGAACCAGGCGGTAGTAGATGTGGTAAAGAGACATCACTACCGCCGTCAGGGCGATGAGCTTACCCACAATGCCAGCCGGGTTTCTCACCTTTGAATCCTCCGCGACCCGCCGTCGGCCGGCCCCTGAAGGCCGGCCGACGGCCCAATGGTAAGACCTCCGTCTGCCAGGACCGGGCTGGTTGCTACTTTACGAAGCCGGCCTCTTTATAGTACTTCAGCGCGCCGGGGTGGTACGGGACGCCCAGGTCCTGGCCCATCTCAGACTTCTGGGTGTTTTTGATCGCCGAGACGGCCCGGGCCAGCTCATCCTTGTTTTCGACCAGGATCTTCGTGATCCGGTAGACCAGGTCCTCGGGAAGCTCGGCCCGGACGATCATGATGGTCGGCGTCTGGAAGGTGACCGCCTGGTCCGGTTGGCCCTGCTCCCGGTAGGTTCCGGCCGGGATGATGTGCTTGCGGTAGCCCTTATTAATCTCCTCAATCTTCTTGAGGGCCTCGTCGTCAAAACTGATAATCCGCATCTTCCGGCTGGTACCCAGGTCGAGCATGAAGCTGGCCGGCACGGTCGTAAACCACCCCATGGCATCGGCCTGGCGGTTCTTGATGAGCTCGACGTGGTCGGCAATGGACCCGTACGAGACGGTGCCGAAGTCCTGGATGGTCATCCCGTGGGCCTTGAGGGCGGCCTCCCAGGCAATCAGGGAAGAGTTGCCCTGGGGCGGCAGGGCAACCGACCGGCCCTTGAGGTCCCGGAACGACCGGATGCCCGAGTCCTCAGGAACGGCCACCTGAAAGACGTTCGGGTACATGTACATCATGTAGTAAACGTTGGTGACCTTCGAGCGCATGGGCGGCCGCCCCTCCAGGGCATCGTAGAACCCGTCCAGGTTTGCCCAGCCCAGGTCGGCCTTGCCGGCCGCCAGCTTCTCGATGTTTACGTAAGTCGCCCCCGGCTCCACCGTGATCTCGATTTCGGGCGCCCTTTGTTTGACCAGCTCCGAAACGGCCCCGGCCAGGGGAATCCACGAACCGCCGGTCGGACCGCTGCTGAAGACCAGCTTGGCCGGGCCCGCCGGCTGGGCCGGTCCGGGGGCCGGCGCCGGCGAGCCGGTCGTCGGCTGGCAGGCGCCCAGCATAAGCCCAGCGCCCCCAAAAAGCCCCGCCTTTAAAAGCGTCCTCCGGGAAATCCTTACCGGATACACTGGTACCCCCTCCTTTCACCGGAAGTAGATTTCGGCTGCTGGATTATAAGGCCAGTCGGGGGAACGCTGTCAACTAGGCCGTGGCAATACAGATATACCGGTTAATACTGAAGAAAAACTCGCCCGAATCGGCCGCCCGCTGGAGGGCGGCCAGCCAGGCCTCGTAGTCGGAGGCCGGGAGCCTGCCGCCGTCGACAAGGGCCTCCTTGACCAGCCTTGTGGCGACGAAGTGGCCGTAAAGCGGCTCCCGGAATTCGGTGTTGTAAAGGACGTAAATCTCGGCCCACATGTCCCGCAGGCCGGCCCGCCGGGCCAGTCCGAAGAGCTGACGGCCCAGGGTCGCCCCCGGCCAGGCCTCCCGCAGGACCCCGACGACCTTCCGGGCAAGCTCAGGGTCGGCGGCGTTGAAGATCGCCGTCTCCCAGTCCGTCTGAACAAACACCAGCCGCCGGCCCCGGCCCACAACCCGCCGGACCTCTCCGATGAGGGCGACGGGGTCAGGTGCGGCTGCCAGGGCTTCGGTGACCAGGGCGCCTCCGAAGGTGCCCGTCTTAAAGGGCAGGTTCTGACCATCAAACCGGACGTAATCGACAACCCCGGCCAGGCGAAAGTCGCCAAGCTGACCCCGCGCCAGGCCGAGGGCTTCAGCTTCGGTGTCAGCCCCCACAACTCGCCCGTAGCCCCCAACCGCCCCGGCAAGCCGCAGGGTGAGCCGGCCGTCGCCGCACCCCAGGTGGAGGATCCGGCTTCCCGGCCAGGGGTCCAGAATTTCCAGGTAGCGCCGGTCCTGGGCCATCAGGTCCTGACCGGCCGGCTGAATGGTCCTTCCGGTGCGGGTCTCGACGGTCATGGGTGGGCCAGGATGACGTCGAGAATTACCGGCTGACCCTCCCGAATCCGGGCGAGGCCCCGGCGGAGGGCCGGCAGAAGCTCGGCCGGGTCCTCAACCCGCTCGCCGTAGCCCCCGACGACTTCGGCCAGCCGGTGGTAGCTGGGTGCCGGGAGCAGGTCGACCCCGACAAACTTATTGTACCGGACCGAATAGCCTTCCGGGTAGGCGGCCACCAGCGGCTGCTTCGTTGCGTTGTAGCAGGTGTTGTTGAAGATGACGGCCATAAAGGGCGCCCCGGCATTCACCGCGGCCCAGAACGCCGCCAGGGGCTCGCCGAAGACGAAGGACCCGTCCCCGACGGCAAGGATCACCGGCCGGTCGGGGTTCGCCAGCTTCACCCCGAGGGCCGCCCCGAGGCCCCACCCCAGGGCCGACCCCCCGCTGCCAAACCAGGTGCCCGGCTCGGCCGGCCGGACGTAGGGCCAGAGGAGCCGGTTGCTGGTGACGGTCTCATCCACAAAGATGCAGTCCGGGGCCTCGGCGTAGAGCTGACCGAGACAGTACCCGAGCCACTCGGTCGCAATGGGCCGGGCGGCGGCCTTGTTAAGGGCCCGTTCTTCCCAGTCGGCCACAAGTCTCCGGTGGCGGGCCTCGAGCTCGGCCCGGCGGGCCTCAACCCGGGCGCGGTCGCCGGCGGTAAGCATTTCGGCCGCAAAATCGGCGAGCAGACCCAGCGCCTGGCCGGTGTCGGCCCGGACCGGAAGGTCGACCGGGAACGTCCAGAGGGGTATGCGGTCCTTGACCGGGTCGAGGTCAACCTGGATAACGGTCGCGTCAGGGTTAACGGGTTGCCGGGTCGGAATGTACGGCACGTCGTGGTCCAGGACGAGGACCACGTCGGCGGTTTCCAGGAACGGGCCCGGGTCAAAGCCCTGGTGCAGCGGGTGGTTCGCCGGAAAGTTTGCCCGGTCCCGCCATTCCACCACGGGCAGGGCGAGCAGTTCCGCCAGCCGGACCAGCCCTTCGAATCCGGCCCGGGTCCGGCCGGTGGTGGCCGTCAGCACCACCGGAGACCGGGCCCCGACCAGAAGCCGGGCGGCCTCTTTCAAAGCGGCCGGGTCGCCGGCCCCAACCTTTGCCGGCCGGAACCGTTCGGGCCGGTAAATCTTCGCCTCGCCCAGGTAAGTCATCAATACTTCCCTGGGCAGCGTCAGGTAGACCGGACCCGGCGGGTCGCTGGCGGCGATCTGAAACGCCCGTGTAACCGCCTCACCCACCTGGTCAGGCCGGCGCACTTCGTAGTCCCACTTGACGTAGTTGCGGACGATGCCGTGCTGGTCGAACTGCTCCTGCAGCCAGTGGATGTAGGTGTCGCGGGTTCCCCGCTGACTGGGGTCGGTGGTGTAGGGGGCCCGGCCGGCCGAAATGAGCACCGCCGCCCGGCCCCGCTGGGCGTTGTGGACCATGCCCCCCAGGTTCTGGGTACCCACGTCCACGTGGACCAGGACGGCCTGGGGGTGCCCGGTGGCCGCAAAGTAGCCGTGGGCCGCAGCCAGGGCGACCACCTCAAACAGACACAGCACGGTTCTGGGCACGGGCCGACCGAGGCTCTGGAGTTTGACCAGGGCCTCCTGAACCGGGAAGGTGTCGGTGCCGGGGTTGAGAAACAGGTACTCTACCCCGTGGGCTGTGAGGGCCTCGACGTAGGCCTCAGCAGCTTCGCCCACCGACCTGACCTCATAGACCCCTCGGCCGAGCCGGATTTCCCGGTCCAAGTTAACCCCCTCCGCAGTTTTCGCGCCGGCCGCGCCCGCCAGGCCATTCGGGGTGGCAGGACGGGGGCGGGTAGCCGTATAATCTTTCTGGCAGGTTCCTGCCCCCATCGTCTAGAGGCCAAGGACGCCACCCTCTCAAGGTGGAAACGGGGGTTCGAGTCCCCCTGGGGGCACCCGCAGGATTCAGCCCCGCTGGCCGGACGCGGCCGAATATTTTTCCTTCACAGCCCGCCTGATGTAGCTGGCGATCTCCGTTACCGGTGTTCCCGGGCCGAAGACCTCGGCGACGCCCATCGCCTTCAGGAGGGGCTTGTCCTCGTTCGGGATGATGCCCCCGACCAGCACGATCACGTCGTCGAGGCCCTTTTCCCGCAGAAGCTCCATTATCGGGGGCACCAGCTCCAGGTGGGCGCCGGAAAGGATGCTCAGGCCGATGACGTCCACGTCCTCCTGGAGGGCCGCATTGACGATCATCTCCGGCGTCTGCCGGATGCCGGTATAAATCACTTCCATACCGGCATCCCGGAGGCCCCGGGCGATAACTTTCGCCCCCCGGTCGTGCCCGTCCAGGCCTGGCTTCGCAATCAGCACCCGGATCTTGCGCTCCTCGGTCATCAACCCACCTCCCCCGGCTTCTGAACCAGCTCCAGCAGGACCCCTCGACTGCTCTTCGGGTGGATAAACGCCACCAGACCTTCCGCCCCCGGCCGGGGCTCCCGGTCGATGAGCTCAACCCCCGCCGCCCCAAGCTCCCCCAGGGCGGCCTCGATATCGTCAACCTCCAGGCAGATGTGATGGAGCCCCTCCCCCCGGCGCTCAAGAAACCTGGCAACCGGACCCTCACCATCGAGGGGCTCCAGCAGCTCCAGGTGAGTTTCACCCACCGGCAGGAACGCCACCCGAACCCGGTCCCGCTCGACCGTTGCGACGTGTTCAACCTCGAGGCCGAGCCGGTCCCGGAAAAAGGCCAGGGCCGCTCCCAGGTCCCGGACGGCGATGGCGATGTGGTCAACCCGCTTCGGCTTCACGGCTAGAAAACCACCCGCTCCTTGTATTCGCCGAAAACCCGGCGCAGGACCCGGCAGATTTCGCCGATGGTGGCGTAGGCCTCGACGCACTCCAGAATGGCAGGCATGGTATTTTCGTTGCTGCGGGCGACCTCCTCAAGCCGGGCGAGGGCCGCCTCAACCCGCCGGTTGTCCCGCCGCCGGCGCAGGTCCCGGACCCGTTCGACCTGCCGCAACTGGGCGGCCCGGTCCACCCGCTGAATCGGGACCTGAACCTCTTCCGCCGTCGTGAATTTATTCACCCCAACTATTATCCGCTCGCCCGATTCCACCTGCTGCTGGAACCGCCAGGCCGACTCCTGGATTTCCCGCTGAATGTAGCCCGACTCGATGGCCGCCAGCGCCCCACCCATTTCATCAATCGTCCGAATGTAATCCCGGATGCGGCACTCCAGCTGGTCCGTAAGCCACTCGACGTAGTACGAGCCGGCCAGGGGGTCGATGGTGTCGGCGACGCCGGTCTCGTAGGCCAGAATCTGCTGGGTTCGGAGAGCCAGCTGGGCCGAGGCTTCGGTGGGCAGCCCCAGGGCCTCGTCATAGGCGTTGGTGTGCAGGGACTGGGTGCCGCCCAGCACGGCCGCCAGGGCCTGGACCGTCGTCCGAATCACGTTATTGAGGGGCTGCTGGGCGGTCAGACTCACCCCGGCCGTCTGCGTGTGAAACCGCAGGAGCCACGACCTGGGGTCGCGGGCCCCAAACCGCTCCCGCATGATCTCCGCCCAGAGCCGGCGGGCCGCCCGGAATTTTGCCACCTCTTCGAAGAGGTTGCTCTGGGCCACGAAGAAAAACGAGAGGCGGGGCGCAAACCGGTCGACATCCAGCCCGGCCTTGACGGCGGCCGAAACGTAAGCAATAGCATTAGCAAAAGTAAAGGCCACCTCCTGGACGGCGGTGGCCCCGGCCTCCCGCATGTGGTAGCCGCTGATGCTTATCGGGTTCCATTTCGGCAGGTAATCGGCGCAGTATTTAAAGACGTCGACGATGAGCCGGAGGGAAGGCCCCGGCGGAAATATATAAGTGCCCCGGGCAATATATTCTTTGAGGATATCGTTCTGAATCGTTCCCGAAAGCTCCTTGGGGTCGACACCCTGCTTCTTTGCGACCGCAATATACATGGCCAGCAGGATCGGGGCCGTGGCATTAATCGTCATCGACGTGCTCACTTTATCGAGGGGGATGCCGTCAAAGAGGCGCTCCATGTCCTCGAGGCTGTCGATGGCGACCCCGACCTTGCCGACCTCGGCCTGAGCCATGGGGTCGTCCGAATCGTAGCCGATCTGGGTTGGGAGGTCGAATGCCACGGAAAGGCCGGTCTGGCCCTGCTCCAGCAGGAACTTGTAACGCCGGTTGCTCTCCTCAGCGTCGGCGTAGCCGGCGTACTGGCGCATGGTCCAGAGCCGACCCCGGTACATGGTCGGCTGAATTCCACGGGTGTACGGGTATTCCCCCGGGTAGCCCAGTCTGCTGTGGTAATCCCAGCCGGCCAGGTCTTCGGGGGTGTAGAGGGGCTTAATCTCAATGCCGGATAGCGTTTCGAACCGCTCCTGCCGTTCGCCGGCCCGGGCCCTGGCCGGCCCATAAGTCTTTTCGTACCACTCGGCGGCGCTGTGGCTCTGGTCCTGCAAGCCGGCCCCTCTCAGGTGCGGTTTTTCCACACTATTCTAGCACGGCCAGGACCTCGCCGTGGTCGACCGCCTGGCCGGCCCTGACCCGGATTTCCCGAACGGTGCCGTCCCGGGGGGCCGAAAGCTCGTTCTCCATTTTCATCGCCTGGAGCACCACCAGCACCTGCCCCCGCCGCACCACCTGCCCGGGTTCAACCCCAACCCGCACCACCAGCCCGGGCATCGGGGCCTTCACCTCCACCGGCCGGGCCGCACCCCCCTCCACCCCCCGCCGCACCTGCTCGAGGGCCGCCAGCCGGGCCGGCACCACCTCCGCCTCCACGGGAATACCCGCCGGGTAAAGCCGGCCCCGCTCGTCCCGGACAACCTCGACGCTTTCGCCGCCGGCGGCTTCCGGCTCAGCCTTGAGGATAAGGCTTAACCTGGGCTCCGCTTCCAGCCGGGCAAAGTCAACGAAAAAGACCCCGTCCCCAACCCTCACCTTGAGCCCGCCCGCCTCTTCGGTTACGGCGACCCGGAACTCCCGCTCCCCAACCCGGACGACGTACTCGGCCATCGGCTCAGCGGCTGCGCAGGGCCGCCCACCGGCCCGCCAGTTTCCAGGGGCTCTCCTGAGACTGGACCGCCGCAGGCTGTCCGGCGGCCGCGGCCTTCGGCCGCCGGTGAAAGTCCACCGCGGCCGCCACCGCCGCCTTCACCAGCAGGTCCTCGGGAACCGGCGCACCCCGCCAGTGCCTGGCCACGTAGCCGGTGTCGAACTCCCCGGCCTGAAACCGGGGGTCCCGAAGGACCGCCCGGTGAAACGGAATCGTCGTCTTCGGCCCGGCCACCTCGTACTCGTCCAGGGCCCGGAGCATCCGGGCGATGGCCTCCCGCCGGTCCCGGCCCCAGGCGATAACCTTCGAAAGCATCGGGTCGTAATCAATGGTCACCCGCTGGCCCAGGTAAAGGCCGCTGTCCACCCGGATGCCCGGACCCGAAGGCTCCCGCAGGGCAACCACCTGCCCGGCCGAGGGCAGAAAGTTGTTGTCCGGGTCCTCGGCGTAGACCCGGCACTCGATGGCCCAGCCCCGCTGGACGACTTCCTTCTGGGTGTACCCGAGCCGCTGGCCGGCGGCAATCCTTATCTGCTCCACCACCAGGTCGATGCCCGTCACCTGCTCGGTGACCGGATGCTCAACCTGAATCCGGGCGTTGACCTCGAGAAAGTAAAACTTGCGGTCCGGCCCGACGATAAACTCGCAGGTGCCGGCGTTGACGTAGCCGGCCGCCCGGACGATGGCCAGGGCCGCCTCCCCCATCTCGGCCCGGAGGGCCGGGTCCATTATCGGCGAGGGCGACTCCTCAATCAGCTTCTGGTAGCGGCGCTGAATCGAGCACTCCCGCTCGCCCAGGTGGACGCAGTTGCCGTAGGCGTCGCAGAGCACCTGGATCTCGATGTGGCGGGCCGGGTCGATGTATTTTTCGATGTAAACCGAATCGTCCCCGAAGGCGGAAAGGGCCTCGCTCCGGGCCAGGCGCAGGGCCGACCCAAGCTCCTCGGCCGAGCGGACGATGCGCATCCCCTTCCCCCCGCCCCCGGCTGCGGCCTTAATAACCACCGGGTAGCCGATGCCCTCCGCAACCCGGCGGGCCTCGTCGTCGGAGACCGGACCGTCACTGCCGGGCACCAGCGGCACCCCCACCCGGCGGGCAAGCTCCCTGGCGGCCGTCTTTTCCCCGGCGGCCCGCAGGGCCTCCGGCGGCGGGCCGATGAAGACGATGCCGGCCCGGGCGCAGGCCGCGGCAAACTCCGGGTTTTCCGAAAGAAACCCGTAGCCCGGGTGGATGGCCTCCGCCCCGGCCCGGCGGGCCAGCTCGATAATGCGGTCGATGTTAAGATAGCTTTCTCGGGCCGGGGCCGGGCCCAGCAGGTAGGCCTCATCGGCCAGGCGAACGTGGAGGGCCTGGCGGTCGACCTCGCTGTAGACCGCCACCGGCGAGATTCCCAGGTCCCGGCAGGCCCGGATAACCCGGACGGCGATCTCGCCCCGGTTCGCAATCAGGATCCGCGAAAAAAGGCCGTTCACAGGGGGATGTTGCCGTGCTTTTTCGGAGGATTCGAATCCCGCTTGTTTTTGAGCATCTCCAGGGCGGCGATGAGCCTGGGCCGCGTCTCCCGGGGTTCAATGACGTCGTCGATATACCCCCGGCCGGCCGCCACGTACGGGTTTGCGAATTTCGCCACGTATTCTTCAACCAGGCGGGCCCGGGTTGCCTCCGGGTCAGGGGAGCTGGCGATCTCGTCCCGGAAGATGATGTTCACCGCCCCGTCCGGGCCCATCACCGCAATTTCGGCCGTCGGCCAGGCGTAGTTTATGTCGCCCCGGATGTGCTTGCTGCTCATAACGTCGTAGGCGCCGCCGTAGGCCTTGCGGGTGATAACGGTTATCTTCGGGACGGTCGCCTCGCAGTAGGCGTAAAGGAGCTTGGCCCCGTGGCGGATGATCCCCCCGTGCTCCTGGCTTACCCCCGGCAAAAAGCCCGGCACGTCCACAAAGGTGATAATCGGGATATTAAAGCAGTCGCAGAAGCGGACAAACCGGGCGGCCTTCACCGAGGCGGTGATGTCCAGAACCCCGGCCAGGACCGAGGGTTGCTGGGCGACGATCCCTACCGACCGGCCGTTCAGGCGGGCAAACCCGCAGATGATGTTCTGGGCCCAGTGCTCGTGGACCTCCAGGAACTCCCCGTGGTCGACAACCCGCCGGATGACCTCCTTCATGTTGTACGACTTCGTCGGCGAGTCGGGCACGATGGAGTTTAGCTCGTCGTCCATGCGGTTCGGGTCGTCCGTCGGGGGCAGGGTCGGGGGGTCTTCCATGTTGTTGGAGGGAATGTAGCTTAGAAGCTTTCGGATTAGCTGGAGGCATTCGACCTCGTTTTCGGCGGCGAAATGGGCGACGCCGCTTATGGCGTTGTGCACCATCGCCCCGCCCAGCTCCTCGAAGGTCACGTCCTCGTGGGTGACGGCCTTCACCACATTGGGCCCGGTTACGAACATGTAGCTGGTGTTTTTAACCATGATGATAAAGTCGGTCAGGGCCGGCGAGTAGACCGCACCCCCGGCGCAGGGGCCCATAATGGCCGAGATCTGGGGAATGACCCCCGATGCCAGAACGTTCCGGAGGAAGATTTCGGCGTACCCGGCGAGGCTTGCCACCCCCTCCTGGATCCGGGCCCCACCGGAATCGTTAAGGCCGATGACCGGGGCCCCGTTTTTCATCGCCAGGTCCATGATGTTGCAGATCTTCTGGGCGTGGGTCTCGGAAAGGGAGCCGCCGAACACGGTAAAATCCTGGGCAAACACGTAGACGAGCCGGCCGTCAATCCGCCCGTAGCCGGTGACGACCCCGTCGCCCAGGTATTTTTCTTTATCCAGGCCGAAATCCGTGGCCCGGTGGACGACGAACATCCCCAGCTCTTCGAAGGTGCCGTCGTCCAGGAGGAGCTCGATTCGCTCCCGGGCGGTAAGCTTGCCCCGGGCGTGCTGCTGCTCGATCCGTTTCAGGCCGCCGCCGAGCTTCGCCTGCTCCCGCAGGCGCCGAAGCTCCTCTATTTTATCCGCAACCCCGGCCGAGACTTTGAGCTCGGGCAGGCCGCCGGAAGGCACCTCGGTCATAATCCACCCCGCCGGTGATTCGGAGTTCCGGACAGATTATACCAGCAGGCTACACCAGCTCACCGACCAGGTTTAGCCGGTCGTCGACCCGGGCCACCGCCCGGGGACCCAGCACCACCGTGGACTCCCGCTCCTCGATGACCGCCGGGCCCTCGATGACGGCGCCCGGGCTCAGGGCGTAGCGGTCGTAAACAGGGGTGGGCCGAAAATCCCCGTATTCGGCGAAGTAGGCCGGCCGAAAACCCTTAAGGGCGTCCTCCACCCGGCCGGGGCGCTGCCCGGCCCGCCGGGGGGCGATCGCCGGCTTCGGGCCGGCCACTTTGACCCGCCAGGTAATGGCTTCCACCGGCACCTCGGGACCCGCCCGGTGGTAAAGGCGCCGGTACTCCGCAACGAACCGCCGCAGGATTTCCCCGACGGAGGCCTCACCAAGCTGGCCCTCCGGCAGGGGGACGTTCACCTCATGGCCCTGGCCGGTATACCGGAGGTCTACGCTGCGGCTTACAACAATATCTCCGGCGGCAACTCCGGCCCGGCCAAGCAGGGCCCGCCCCTCGGCCTCCATCTCGGCCAGCAGGCGGTTGACGACGGCCCAGTCCAGGGCGTCCAGACCGCCGTAGTAGCTCCGAACGAAGTCGAAGGCAAGGGGGGCAACCAGCAGGCCCAGGGCCGAGGTCGCCCCGGCTCCGGGCGGGCAGATAAAGCGTTTGAGCCCGAGCTTCTGGGTCAGCCGATAGACGTGAATCGGTCCGGCGCCGCCGAAGGCGAAGAGGGGAAACTGGCGGATATCCTTGCCCCGCTCGATGGCATGGACCCGGGCGGCCGCGGCCATGTTCTCGGTGACCACCTCGTGGATGCCCCAGGCGGCCTCCACCAGCGACAGGCCCAGCCGCTCGGCCAGCCGGCCAACGGCGGCTTCGGCCGCCGCCCGGTCGAGGCGCATCCGGCCTCCCAGAAAGTAATTCGGGTCCAGGTAACCCAGGATCAGGTCGGCGTCGGTGACGGTCGGCTCGGTCCCGCCCCGACCGTAGCAGGCCGGCCCCGGCTCGGCCCCCGCCGACTCCGGCCCGACCTTGAGCAGACCCAGCGAATCAACCCAGGCGATGGAGCCGCCTCCGGCGCCGATTTCAATAAGCTCGATGACAGTCACCTTCACCGGCAGGCCGCTGCCCTTCTTGAACCGGTAGGCCCGGGCAACCTCGAATTCCGGGGCCGTAAGCGGCTGGCCGTCCTCGATGAGACAGGCTTTGGCCGTCGTTCCGCCCATGTCGAAGGCCAGAACATTCGGAAAGCCGGCCTCGGCCGCCAGGAACGCGGCGGCGAGGGCCCCGGCCGCCGGCCCCGATTCGACAAGCCGGATGGGAAACTGGCGAGCGGTGTCAACGGTTGCGACGCCCCCGCCGGAGAGCATGATGAAGAGCTCGCAGTTGAGCCCCAGTCCCCGGACCCGCTCGACCAGGGTCGCCAGGTAGCGGTCTACCAGCGGGCGGACGTAAACGTTGGCGACGGCCGTTGAGAACCGGTCGTATTCCCGGATTTCGGGCGCCACCTCCGACGAGAGGGAGACCCAGAGGCCGGGCGCCTCGGCCCGGATGATCTCGACCGCCCGTCGCTCGTGGGCCGGGTTTGCGTAGCTGTGCAGGAAACAGACGGCCACAGCCTTGACCCCAGCCGCCACAAGCTGACGGGTCGCCCGCCGTACCCCCTCTTCATCCAGGGGAATTAAGACCGAGCCGTCGTCGAGTATCCGCTCCCGGACGCCGAGCCGGAGGTGCCGGGGTACCAGCGGCTTCGGGAGCTCGATGAAGATATCGTACATGTCGTAGCGGTGCTCCCGACCGATCTCCAGCACATCCCGGAAGCCCTCGGTGGTGATGAGGCCGGTGGGAGCTCCCTTGCGTTCGATGATGGCGTTGGTGACGAGGGTCGTACCGTGGATGAGCTGAGCGACCACTTCGGGTTTAAGGTTCGTCTCCGCCAGCAGTTCCCGCAGTCCGGTAGCCACCGCCTCCTCCGGGGCGGCGGGAGTTGTCAGGGTCTTGGCGACCCGCCACTCGCCGGCCGAATCATCCAGCAGGACCAGGTCGGTGAATGTTCCGCCGATATCAACGCCGATGCGGTACATCGGGTATACTCCAGCGATCAGGCTTGAGCGGTTCGGAGCTATCATAGCCTACCGGGCCTGGCGCCTGCAACCTGGGGCCGACCGTGCGACTGGCGATTTTCGGGGCCACCGGTCGAATTGGCCGCCACCTGACCGAACTGGCATTAAATGCCGGGCACGAAGTCGTCGTGCTGGTCCGCGACCCGGCCAGGCTGAAGTTGAACCACGGGCGGCTGCGGGTCGTTGTTGGGGATGCCCGGGATTTTGACCGGGTGCTCGAGGTCGTGCAGGGGGCCGACGCCGTACTCAGCGCGCTGGGGCCCCGCCGGAACAGTCGGGCAGACGAGGAAGCCCACGTTGTTGCCGTGCAAAACATCGTAGAGGCCATGCGCCGGACCGGAGTTAGGCGGCTGGTAACGGTGCTGGGGGCGGCCGTCGACTTTCCGGGCGACCAGAAGGGACTTTCAGACCGGCTTACTGCCTGGCTGGTGCGGCGGCTTGCCCGCCACATTTACGGGGCGAAGCGGCGGGAGCTCGAGCTGCTCCAATCAGCCGACGGCATTGAGTGGGTCGGCGTCCGGCCCCCGGTTGTTACGCCGGGCCCGCCCACCGGCCGCTACCGGGTGCGCCTTGACCGGCCGCTACCGGGTGCGCCTTGACCGGCCGCCGGGACGTCGGGTGTCGGCCGGCGATGTAGCCGAATTCATGCTCCGACAGGTTGAATCCGGGGAGTTTGTGGGGAAGGCGCCGTTTATCGGCTGATCACCCGGCACCGGCTAACAACGGCTGAAAAGCCTCGACCCGGCACTGCCGAACCGGCGGCCGGACCTCGGGCGGTTTCCGGTGGAGGGGGCAGGACCCGAACCTGCGAAGGGCTCCCGCCCGGCGGTTTTACCGACCACTCCCCAAACAACATATTGTGCCCATCTGAGCCAATAGCCCCAAATATATTGTGGTCCTCCTGCCCCAAAGTGCCCGACCGGTCCGGTAACCCCGAGCAGATTACGCACACATTTCAAACGCGCCGCCAGGCGCCCGCGGCCCGAAGCTCGCTTGGAGGCCCGTCGGCTGTTGTGCAACGCAGAATGTAGCTTCAAAAATCCGTTTCTGGGCTTGTCTTACAAAATCGGATTAGAGGGGCCAGGTTCGGCTCGAATCGGTCGGGCTGGCAGCAGAGCACAGGATGCGCAAGTCGTAGCAGATGGCCTCGAGCAGCACCCGCTTGAGGGCAACCTTCGGCAGCGGTGGGGCTTAGCCCCACCGCACCGGGCCATTAAGCCGGGTTTTAATCCCGCCAAATACGCCCTCACCTACACCCCCAAACCGGGTTGTTGACATAAGCATGCTTATGTCAACAACGCTCAAAGAGCTTCTGACCAAGCTTTCTTATACCAATTCGCATGACATAGTTCGGTAATCAAGCGGGCAGCGAAAGGAGAGCGTCGGTTATCCATGGCCAGCCGGTCAGGCGTTTGACCCGACTCGGGTCGGCCGTAAGCGCTTTGAGCAACAGCTCAGCGGCCTCAACCTTAAGCTCAATCTGCCCGTAGACTTTGCCTTCAATCTGTCGCCTTAGCTCCTCAAAGATCCGCTCCACCGGATTAAGCTCGGGTGAATACGGCGGAAGGTTCACCGTCGGCACCCCACAAGCCCTGATAAGTCCAGCCGTATGACCTGGGGCATTGTCCCAAATTACAGCCTCAATGCCTTCGGCCTTGAACCATTTGAGCACCTCGAAAATCGACTCCTTCCTTAGCCTCTCAACCCACCGCCACCACAGCCGGCCCTTAATCGGGTCAACCGCAAGGACCAGATACCGCCACACGTACTTGAGCTCGAGCTTCTGCCGAAGCTTTACCCCTCGGGGCAACCAGCGCCGTCTGAGCTGCCCGATAAGACCCACCCGCATCTCATCAGCCCAGACAATAACCTGACCAGCCTTTAAGCCTTTAGCGACCAGCGCCTGACTAAGCCCCCCTTTTTCCACCTGGCCTGTACACCGGCGTCAGCCTGTTCCGCCATCGGCCGCAGAACCTTACGCCTGAGTCCGAGCTTTTTAAAAAGTCTGCTCATCTGACCCTCCGAAAGCCTCACCCCAAGCTCACAAGAGACCCATTCAACCGCCTCTTTAACCGTGCTGAAGCCGACCTGGGCAGCATGCCCGGCAAGTCTGGCCAGCTGGTCGGGGTTTAAAGGCTGCCGAGCCGGCAGCCGCAGGCCCCCACGCTGGCGCCTCACAACCTCGCCGAGACCACCCTTGCGGTACCAGGCAACCCACTTTTCGATGGAGCGGGTGGAGACGCCGACAATGCCTGCTGCCTCAGGAATCCGTCTGCCCTGATGCAGCAGATAAAGGGCTTGCAAGCGTCGGGCGATATGGACATTGCGCTCAGCCCGATACCTGGCTAAAAGCTCCTCAGCGGTCTCATGCCAGTGAATAGCCAGCTTTCGTCCGCCCATGGCCGTAACCTCCTCACCCGGGATTACGGCCAAGTATACACCTTCTCCGAACTATGCTCCAGGAACTGGTATAATATTTCTCCGGGAGGCCAGAAATGATGGCTGCCGGTCCGTGCTGTCCACCGGATGATCCGCCTCCCGCCGGGCGGGAGCTACCGGGGCCTGTAGCGGGTCGTTTCCAGCTTGGGCTCGGCGTGGTCATTCTGGCGGTCCTTCTCCTTGTGGCCGGGGAACGGCTGGGCCTCCTGGCGCCGGCAAAGGCGGCGATTCCCCCTCCCGTCGGGCTTGGGCTGGTTGCGGCCGCCGGCTGGCCAGTTTTCCGGGAAGTTCTGGCCGCGGCCCGGCGCCGGCAGGTGACTTCCCACACCCTGATGACGGTGGGGGCGCTGGCCGCCCTGGCCGTCGGCGAGTGGCTTTCGGCCCTCATCGTCGTGCTCTTCATGCGGGCGGGCGAGACCATCGAGGAGTTTACCTTGCGCCAGGCCCGGCGGGCGGTCTACGACCTCGCCAGCCTTTCGCCCCGGCGGGCCACGGTCATCCGGGATGGTGCCGAGATTGAGGTTCCCATTGACCAGGTTCGGGCCGGCGAGACGGTGCTGGTCCGCAACGGGGAGCTTGTGCCGGTGGACGGGGTCGTTGTCGACGGTCGGGCGGCCGTCGACCAGGCCGCCCTTACCGGGGAGAGCCTGCCGGTGGAGGTGGGGCCGGGCGCGCCCGTCTACGCCGCAACGGTGGTCCGGCAGGGCTACCTGCGGGTCCGGGCAGAGCGGGTCGGACCGGACACCACCTTCGGGCGGGTCCTCAGGCTGGTTGAGGAGGCCGGGGCCAGCCGCGGCCGGATGCAGCGGCTCGCTGACCGGTTCTCGGCCTGGTATCTACCCGTCGTTCTCGGGGTCGCCGCCGGAACCCTCGCGCTGGGCGGGGGTCCGCTGGCGGCCGCCGCCGTGCTGGTAGTGGCATGCTCATGCGCCTTCGCCCTGGCCACCCCGGTGGCAGTGCTGGCCGCGGTTGGGGCGGCGGCCCGCCACGGCATCCTTATCAAGGGCGGCCGGTTTATCGAGGCCCTGGCCCGGGCCGATGTCCTCCTTATCGACAAGACCGGCACCCTCACCCTGGGCAAGCCGCAGGTTGCCCAGGTGGAACCGGCCGACGGCTGGTCGGCGCTGGATCTCCTTTCCCTGGCGGCCGCGGTCGAAGCCGGTTCCAGCCACCCGGTTGCGGCGGCCGTCCGGGCGGCCGCCCGGGAGCGGGGCCTCCTGCCCCCGGCCGTCGAAGACTTCGAGGAAGTTCCCGGCCTCGGCGTGCGCGCCCGGGTTGACGGCCGGTGGGTCTGGGTCGGCCGGCCCGACCGGCTCGGGTTCGACCTGGCCGGCTCTCCCGGTGAGACGGTGCTGGCCGTCGTCGCCGAGGACGGCGGGGGCCGGAAACTGTGCGGCCTGGTCCGGGTCAGCGACAGCCTGCGCCCGGAGGTTCCCGAAGCCCTGCGGCTGCTCCGGGCCGCCGGAATCCGGCACATTGAGCTACTCACCGGCGACCGGCCGGAGGCCGCCGCCGTGCTGGCGGGTCCCCTGGGGATTCCGTACCGGGCCGGGCTAATGCCGGAGGATAAGCTGGCAGTCGTCAACGACTACCGGGCCCGCGGCCACACCGTTGTCATGGTTGGCGACGGTATAAATGATGCCCCGGCCCTGGCCGCCGCCGACGCCGGCATCGCGATGGGGGCGGTGGGCAGCGCCCTCGCGATTGAGACGGCCCCCGTAGTCCTCCTTCGGGAAGACTGGCGGCTCATCCCGGAAGCCATTCACCTTGCCCGCCGCACCGTCCGGGTCATCTGGCTTAACCTGCTCCTTACCGGGCTCTACAACCTGGGCGGCCTGAGTCTTGCCGCCGCCGGAATACTGCCGGTCCCGCTGGCCGCCGCGGCCCAGTTTATCCCCGACCTGCTTATTCTGGGCAACTCGGCCCGGCTGGCCCGCTGGCGGCCCCGGTGAGGGGTCCGGGTCAGCGGCCTGGGTTATAATCATCGGGGATGGCCGTACGGGAGATTTTAAAATACCCTGACCCGCGCCTGCGGACCAAGGCGAAGCGGGTGCGGGAGGTCGACAGCTCCATCCAGCGGCTCATCGACGACATGGTCGAAACGATGCGGGCCGCCAACGGGGTGGGCCTGGCCGCAACCCAGATCGGGGTGCCCCTGCGGGTGGCCGTCATCGAACCGCGGGACGGCCAGCTTATCGTGCTCATAAACCCCGAGATTGTCAAAACTTCGGGCCAGCGCCGGGTCGAGGAGGCCTGCCTCAGCATCCCCGGCTACTGGGGGGAGCTCACCCGGTCGGAAGTAGTCGTCGTCCGGGCCCTGGACCGCAACGGCCGGGAGATCCGGGTCAGGGGCACGGGACTGCTCGCCCAGGCCCTGGAGCACGAGATCGACCACCTGAACGGCGTCCTGTACATCGACCGCCTCGACCGGCCCGAAGACCTGCACCGGGTGGAGGCCGAGGCGGAGGAGGCGGCCACCTAGGTGCGCCGGGCCAACCTGCCCCTCTTTGTCTTCATTATTGCCCTGACGGCCCTGGCTCTCTGGATTGATTGGCCGCAGAAGCCGGAAAATTACCTGCCCCCGATTCTGCCGTGGCCCGCCAACCCGGGGATTCACCTCAAAATCGGGTCGTGGGAGTTCCACCGGCAGGGTTTCCGGCTGGGTCTGGACCTGCAGGGCGGCACCAACCTGGTTTACCAGGCTGACCTTTCAAAGATTGACCCGCAGGACCGGGAAGCGGCCATGAACGCCCTGGTCCACACCATCGAACGGCGGGTCAATGCCTTCGGGGTCACTGAGGCCGTCGTCCAGCGGCTCGGCAACGACCGGGTTGCCGTCCAGCTCCCCGGGGTGCGGGATATCGAGGAGGCCAAAAGGCTCATCGGTCAGACCGCCCAGCTGGTCTTCAAGGAGCGGACCTACGACCCGGCCGGCAACCCCACCGACAAAGACATCGGCCTGACCGGGGCCGACCTGCGCCGGGCCTACCCGTGCACCGACGAGCTCGGGCGGCCGGCCGTCTGCCTGGAATTTAACGACCGGGGCGCCAGGATCTGGGCCGACGTCACGACACGGCTGGCCGGCCGTTCCGATGCCGCCGTGGCCATCTTTCTTGATAACGACCTCCTCACCGCGCCCGTGGTTCGGAGTCCCATCCTCCAGGGCCGCACCATCATCGAAGGCAACTTCACCGTGGACTCCGCACGTCTGCTGGCAACCCAGCTCAACTCGGGTGCCCTCCCGGTTCCCATCCGGGTTATCCGCCAGGAAGACGTGGGGGCCACCCTCGGGGCCGATTCGGTCCGTAAGAGCCTCATCGCCGGGGCCCTGGGGATTGCGGCGGTGATGCTGTTTATGGTCGGCTACTACCGGTTCCCGGGTCTCGTCGCCGACGTCGCCCTGGGAATCTACGCCCTGCTGGTCCTGGCCGTCTTCAAGCTGATTCCGGTTACCCTCACCCTGGCCGGGATTGCCGGGTTTATCCTATCGGTCGGGATGGCCGTGGACGCCAACATCCTCATCTTCGAGCGGATGCGGGAGGAGCTCAGGGCCGGCCGGACCCTGGGGGCCGCCCTCGAAGCCGGTTTCAACCGGGCCTGGACGTCGATCCGGGACAGCAACGTTTCGACCCTGATTACGTGCGGGATCCTCTGGGTTTTTGCCAGCAGCCTTGGAACCCCCCTTCTGCAGGGGTTTGCGCTGACGCTGGCCATCGGCGTGGTTATCAGCATGTTCAGCGCCATTACCATAACCCGGAATTTCATGCGGCTCGCCCACGAGCTCTGGTTTGCCCGGCCGGATGCCCTCGAAAGCCCGGTGGTCCGGTTCCTTTTCGATGTCGAGGCCGAAGTTGCCAAGCGGGTAACCGCCCAAACCTGGAAGCCGGCAGGCCGCGGAGATGTTTGACCTGGTTGGCAAGCGGTATTACTTCTTCCTGCTCTCCCTGCTGGTGATCATTCCGGGTGTGGTTTCCCTCCTGATTCCGCCGGCCCTGCGGCTGGGGATCGATTTTACCAGCGGGACGACCATGACCCTGCGGTTCCAGCGGCCGGTGGACCTGGCGGAGCTGCGGGCGGCCTTTGCCGAATTCGGGCATCCGGACGCGGTTATTCAGGTCACCGGGGGCGGCGACTTCATTGTGAGGACCCGGCCCTTCAGCGAGCTGGAGGGGGGCGGTACCGAGGAATCGGTGCGGAGCCGGCTGGTTGAGTTTCTCCAGGCCAGATTCGGCCCGGTGGACGTTCTGGATTTTGCGACCATCTCGCCGGTGGTTGCCGCCGAGACGGTGAGAAACTCGGCCCTGGCCGTGGCCGCCGCCTCGGTGGGAATCCTGCTTTACCTGACCTTCGCCTTCCGGAGCGTGCGCCACCCGTTCCGCTACGGCGTGTGCGCGGTGGTGGCCCTCCTCCACGACGCCCTGGTGGTGGTTGGGATCTTCTCCATCCTGGGTAAGGTTGCCGGGGTCGAGGTCGATACGATGTTCATCACCGCCCTCCTGACGGTCATCGGCTTCAGCGTGCACGACACCATCGTGGTCTTTGACCGGATCCGTGAAAATGCCCGCCGGCTTGCCGGCGCCGACTTCCCCGCGGTTGTCAACTACAGCCTGCTCCAGACCGTCGGCCGGTCCCTGAACACGTCGCTTACCGTGGTCTTTACCCTGACGGCCCTGCTGCTCTTTGGGGGCGTAACCATCCGCACATTCGTTCTTGCCCTGCTCATCGGTATCATTAGCGGGACTTACAGTTCGATTTTCAACGCCAGCATGCTGCTGGTCGCCTGGAACGAGGGTGATTTCGGCCGGCTGACCCGGCGGATTCTCGGGCTTGTGCCGGCCAGGGGGTAGCATGGGTGCGATTTTATTCAAAGAGCTTCGGGCCCGGGCCCGAAACCCGCGGACGGTTCTTCTGCTGACGGTTTACCTGGTCCTGCTCGGGGGCCTGTCTTATCTTTACTTCCGGGCGCTGGCCGACCAGCCCCTGCGAGGCGGGGCCCAGGCCGCGGCCACCGGCCGGGCCATATTCACCTCCATCGTCACGGTAGAGCTACTGCTGGTCTGCTTCCTCACGCCCAGCTTTACGGCGGGGCTTGTTGCCGGGGAGCGGGAACGTCAGACCCTCGACCTCCTGATAACCACCCCAATCCGGTCCCACTCCATCGTCTTCGGGAAACTGCTCGCTGCCCTGGCGGTTATCATCCTGCTGATTGTGACGGCTGTGCCGGTTCAGAGCGTCGCCTTTATGCTCGGCGGGGTTGACCCCCTTCAGATTGTGACGGCATCCGCCCTTCTGCTCGTTACCGCCCTGGCGTTTGGGGCCCTCGGCCTGCTCAGCTCGGCGGTTATGCGCACCAGCCTGGCGGCGACCGTTCTGGCCTACGCCCTGGTTCTGATCCTGGTCCTCGGGACCGGCTCGGTGAGGAGTTTGACGACCGATACCCCGGCCGGTCGGCTGACGGGCATTCTGGCCTACGTTGACCCGTTCTCGGCGGTCGGGGGCGCCCTCGGGATTCAGCAGTTTGAAATCGGCCGTTCCCCCGAACCCCTCCCGCCCCAGGCGGCCGTCATCGAAGCCCGGCCGCTGCCGCAGGTCAGGCCCGACCCGGCGGGGCTTCTCGGGGCCCAGCGGGGCGTCGCCCTCCGGCCCAATCCGGTTCAGATGCCGCCGGTGGTTCGCGAGCTGGTGCGCCCGGCCGACAACCGGGTGATTCCGTACTATCTGGCCGCTTATCTCGGCCTCACCGGGGCATCCCTGGCGGTTTCAGCCCGGCTTTTGCGACAGACCTGATGGTACAGGAGGCAGTGCTCCCCATGGCCGAAGCCGACGTTGACCTGTGGGAGGACGTCCACGAGGCCCTGTTGCTGGCCGAACCCACCGCAGTCAGCGCGATCCAGATCAGCGTCGAGGACGGGGTCGTGGTTCTGGAAGGGGTCGTCCGGACCGAGGTGGCGCGCCAGCTGGCGCCCGTGGTCGTCAGCACGGTCCCCGGCGTCAAGCGGGTAATCAGCCGGCTGACCAGCGACACCGACATCCAGATTCGGGTTGCCTCAGCAATCATGGCCGACCGGCGGTTCCAGGGGTCGAAGCCGGTTCAGGTCGAGTCTTTCCTGGGAAATGTCCGGCTTCGGGGGCGGGTCCCCTCGGCCGAACATAAGATTCTGGCCGAACAGATCGCCCGCCAGGTGCCCGGTGTTCGGGACGTCATCAACGAGCTGACGGTTGGCCCCTGACGCAGAGGACGAAGTTTCCGGCCCGGTCGGTGTGGTACTCGTAGTCGGTGCTGCCGGCCCGCACGACGACCCGGTAGCCCGGGGTTATAACCTGGGCGTAAAATTTCCCTTGCTCGGGACAACCCAGGCTCGTATCCGGCCAGTCCACCGCCTCCACGCTGACCAGCCGGACCCTGCCCGGGTCCTGACCTGACCGTCGGGCGGCATCGGCCCGGACTGCCGCCACAATCCGCTCGGCCCCGGGGGGAACCGGCGGTTCGGCAGACTGGCCGCCCGGGCCGCCACATCCCCCCAGGAGGCCGCCGGCCAGCCCCATCAGGCCGACCAGAAGGCCGACCCGTCCCCGCCCAAACCTTACCGCCACAAAGGCCGCGGTTCCGGCAACCGCCAGGCCCGCCCCGACAAGCGCCGGCACCCTGACTCCGCTGAGCCGGCCCCCCGGGCTGACCGACGGCTCCGCACGGGTTGCAGTCCGCTCGGCGCTGCCCGAAGGCTGAGCCGGAGCCAGCTGGGCGGCCGGGGTCATCGGCTGGGGAGCCGGCCGTGGAAGGAGGAGGTCGGCCCCGATGAGAAAAAGGCCAGCGAGCACGGCCGCCAGGGCCGCCAGTTCTGCGAGCCGACGGACCGGCCGGCGGGGGAGAATTACCGGCCGGGGCGGGCTTTCGAGGGGCAGGGCGGCCACCAGGTCTTTGACCCGTTGAAGGTCGGCCAGGAGCTCCCGGCACCGGCTGCAGCCGGCCAGGTGAGCCTCTACCGTTTGGCGCTCTTTGGCCGAAAGCTCCCCATCCAGGTAGGCCGAAAGCAGGGCCTCCAGGTCCGGGTCGTGAAGGTCGGGTTTTCCGCTCACGTCACTCCCGTCGTTTGAGCAGGGCCGCCCGCAGGCCGAGCCGTCCCCGGTGGACCCGGGACCGCACGGTTCCCAGCGGCCAGCCGGTAATGGCCGCAATCTCAGTGTAAGCATAGCCGAAAAGGTCGGCAAGAACCACCGCAAGCCGCTGGTCCGGTTCCAGTTCCCGGAGGGCCCGGCGGACCAGCTCCTGGCGCTCGGCCGCAAGGAAGGCCTCCTCCGGGTCCCCGTCAGGGTTCGGCGGCTCCGGGGATTCACCGGGACCGGCCCGCCGGGCGGCGGCCAGCCGCCGCAGACGGTCCCGGCACCGGTTAAGGGCGACCTTGAAGAGCCAGGCCCGCAGGTCGCCCCGGATCGACCCAATGTTGAGCCAGGCGGCGACGAAGGCTTCCTGGGTGGCGTCGGCGGCCTCGTCCGGGTCGTTGAGGACGTGGCGGCAGAAGGTAAAGACGGCGGGCTGATATTCGGCGACCAGCCGCTCGAACGCGGCCGCATCACCCCGGCGGGCCCGCTCCAGAAGCAACTGGTAGCCGTCGACCGCTCCCATCAACTGATTTTAGCCCGCAGTTCCGGCGGAGCGCCGGAAACTCCCGACGGCCGCATGCCAGGCCAGTCACAACATGGTGGTCGACTCCGTCCTGCGCCGCAAAATATTGCGGCCGATCGGGGCGCGAAGGCCCCACTGGCCGGCTTCCGCCGCTTCAGCCGGTGAGCCGCCGCAACCTCCGGGCGGCTTCACGGGCTAGAGCCGCAAAATTTCTCCACAGACGCGGTCACCAGGGTCCGTCCCATAGGTGGTGGGATGAGCCGGTCGACTTCGTTGCCTGTGGGGGCAGGCGCTCCCGGGCAAAAAACAACCCTGACAGGTTTGAGGCCCCTATGGGTAAATCCATGAGCAGTTCTCCAGGCACCCGGGGGTTTCTGGACCAACAACCCGGCCGAGAGATGCGTGCCCAGACGGTCCGCGGTGGGGCCGATGTGCCAGGCTCGGCTGACGGCCTTGAAAGGCTGGGTTCAACAGGGGCCATCCGGGACCTTAAATTCCTCCCACCGCCTTTGGGACAAAGGGGTCAGATACAATTTATTGCGGCCGACTTTACTGCCGGGTAAAATAACGGCAGGCGGCATGGCTGGACCGAAGCTGCTTCACACGGCGGATATCCACCTTGGGCGGCCCTTCAGCTTCCTGCCGTAGACCGCGGCCCAGGACCACCGGATCAGAATAGCCCGCACCTTCAGCCGCCTTATCGAACTGGTCAACGACGAAGGATTTGACCTGCTTTTGATTGCCGGGGATCTTTTTGACTCCGCCCGACCCGACGACAATACCCTGGCCTCAGCCATTGCCCAACTCAGGCGGCTTAAGGTTCCGGCCGTTCTGCTGCCCGGAAATCATGACCGACCCAACCCGCGGTCGGGCTACCCCTACGCCGAGCTGCGGTCTCGCTGTCACAACGTGCGGGTATTTTTACAGCCCGAGCCCGCCGCCTTTGAATTTCCCGGGCTGGGGCTGGTCGTTTACGGCCGGGCGGGGGCACACGATCCTCGGACCAGCCCGCTGCTCGGGTTTGAAAAGCGCCCGGGATTTTCGTTTCACGTGATTATGGCTCACGGCTCTTATGTTATTCCAGGTTTAACTAAACCGAAAAGGTTTCCCATTGATGATAAAGACCTAGCCGCCTGCTTTGCCGATTACGTGGCCCTCGGCGACTGGCACGGCTGCAGGGAGGTCCGGACGGCCCGGCCGGCGGCCTGGTACTCAGGCGGACCCGAGCCCCTCAAATTCGGTGAGGATGCGGCCGGGTTCGTCCTCGAAGTCCGCCTGGGTGATGGCCCAGAGGGGGTGCGGGTTGTACCCCGAAGGGTCGGGGAAGCCAGGGCCCGGGCTGAGGAGCTCGACCTCTCAGGTTTACATGGGCCCGAGGATGTGCATGCGGTTCTTGCCGGAATGAAGGATCGGACCCTCATGCTCGAGTTGAGGCTTAGGGCCGTTGGGCTTGAGTTCAACGGAGTTTACCCAGAAGTTGGATGTAAAGTAGGCTCTGGTGACAGGCAGACCGGACCGTCAGAGAGACTGAGGTAGGCGACTGCCTAAGTCCTCGTGCATTGAATTTCGGAATTGACTCCCTGGAGCAGGCATGCCGCTTCGGTGAGGGCTGCTTTGAGCTCGGCAACCATGCAGGATGTTAACCACCATCTCGGTGACGGCCGCCTCGTTGTAGTGCCGCCAGGCCTCAGCCTTCTGCCGCATCGCCTCGGCCTCGGCCAGCCCCTGGGTCCGGGTCACCTCGGCCTCGGCAAAACCCCGCGCCCGGATCGCATCGGCGTCCCCGGCCGCCTCGGCCCGCCGCCGGTATTCCTCGGCCTGGGCCAGAAGCTCAATCCGCTGCCGCTCGGCCTCGGCCGGCTTGACCACCGTCGCCAGCAGCTCCTGGGCCCTGCGGCCGACCTCGCGCTCCTGAATTTGGGTCTGAAGCTCCTTCTCGACGATGGCCACCTTCAGCTCTTCGGCCTTGATGGCCTGGGCGACCCGGTACCGCCCGCCGAAGTGGGCTGGGCAAAATGGAGAATTTTCGGTCGGGCCTTTGTGCACTCCGCACATAATCGGCCGTCGCAGGGTGCCGGTCCGGAAAAGGTTTGGGCCGGTCAGGCACCCGTCAGATGAACCGTTCCGTGGCTTATAGCCATCTATTTCACCGATGACCGACCATTTCCTGCTTCAACGACCGGGTCCTCATAGACCGGCCAGGGCCCGTTCCGCCGCCAGAGGGGGAGTCTCGGCACCCCTCTTCGGGAGTTCTTCCATGCCACATTGAGGTCCCGACTTACCTCAAGCTGGCACATCTCACAGCAGCCCGCGGGCCCTGACCTTGCGCTCTCCGGACATCCGGCCGATAATGGCCCCGCCCGGGCAACGGCAGCGCGGCTTCGCGGCCGCCGATGGCTCCGGTCAGCCCGGGTCACACGGGGCGCACGGCGGTGACCAGCTGCCTGACAGCCGCCTTCGGCGGCGCCGGCTTCGCCGGCAGTCGCCGTGCCGGTGCAGGTAGGTTGAGCCGCCGCCGGGCCTCGGGCTCAGCCGGTCGCCTTCGACGACGCGGTCGGCCGGCTGGCGCCTCCGGGGAGCGCCGGCCCCACAGCCGGCGAAATCGACTGGCTCGTCCCACCGCCTACGGGACGGACCCGCCGGCTCACCCGGCCGAGTCGCCTACGGCGACTGTGACTGTCTCAAATCTTTCTGAACCTGCGCAGTATTGCGTACGATTTGGACCCATCGGACCCGAGATACGGGATCAGGCGGCTTCTGGTTCTAATAAAACGTTAAGGATTTCTTAGTCCGGTTTTAATCGTGGGCGACTATTTTGTAAGGGCGGAGGTGAACAGAGATGACCTTCTGGTACAGCCGGCGCTGTCCCCGCTGTGGGGGGGACCTTTACCTGGACGAAGATGAGACGGGCCGCTTCTACGTCTGCTTCCAGTGCGCCCGGGAGTACGCCATCGAATATATCGAGCGGCTGGCGGCCGAGAAGGCCCGGGAAGCCGCTGCTGAGCGGGCGGAAAAAGAGGTAGCTGTCGCCGGGGCGCGCCGCTAGGAAGTAGCCGGCGGGGCTGACGTCCATCGGTTATAATCCAGTGTGACCGTCCCGGCCCTCGGCCTCATCCTGGCCGCCGCCCTCGTCCACGCAACCTGGAACTTTCTGGCCAAGCGGGTCCAGGGCGGGGCCGAGTTCACCTGGCTTTTCAGCATCGTTTCAACCGTCCTTTACGGGCCGGTAACGGCCGCCGTAATCCTTTTTCAGCGGCCCACCTTCGGGCCAGCCCAGCTGGCCGGCCTCGGGGTCACCATCTTCCTGGAGCTGTTCTATATCCTCGTCCTCCAGCGGGCCTACCGGGCCGCAGACCTGTCGCTGGTCTACCCGGTCGCCCGGGGCACCGCCCCAATGGTAGCCACCACCGGTGCCGTGATCCTCTTCGGCGAGCGGCCAGGGCCTGTTGCCCTGGCCGGGGCCGGGCTCATCATCGTCGGTCTGCTCCTGGTGGCGGGAAATCCCGGCCGCCTGCTCGAGCCGGCCGCGGCGCGGGGAATTACCTACGCCCTTCTGGTCGGGTTTACCATCGGCAGCTACACCCTCTGGGATAAGTTTCTGGTTACCGACCTTGGCCTCCCACCCCTCGTCCTGAACTGGGCCGTAACGGCGGGCTTCAGCCTCCTGCTGCTGCCGGCCGCCCTGCGCCGCCGGACCGAGGTGGGCTTCATCTGGCAAAAACGCCGGGCGGAGACCGTACTTATGGGGGTCTGCTTTCCCCTTTCGTACATCCTGGTCCTTACGGCACTAACCTTCGCCCCGGTCAGCTACATTGCCCCGGCCCGGGAAATCAGCGTGCTATTCGGGGCGGTGCTCGGCGCCCGGGTTCTCAAAGAGCCGGACTTCGGACGCCGCCTCACCGGCGGACTGCTTATTGTCAGCGGCGTCATCGCCCTGACTGTCGGCTGATTGACAGAAAATTAACCCAGCTGATAGAAAGTACTGGGGATGCGCCGCCATGACCTCACTGCCTGACCGCCTCGAACTCGAACTCGTCGATATGGCATTCCGCGGCGAAGCCGTCGGCCGTTTCGACGGGCGGGTTGTTTTCGCTGCCTACGGGATTCCTGGCGAGCGGGTTGAGGTCGAGCTTTACAAGCACCGCTCCCGGTTTGCCCGGGGCAGGGTGGTCGCCGTCCACCACCCCTCGCCCTTCCGGGTCGCCGCGCCCTGCCCCTACTTCGGCGAATGCGGGGGCTGTCAGTGGCAGCACATCGATTACCCGAAACAGCTTGAGTTTAAACAGAAGGTTCTGGCCGACCAGCTTCGCCGGATCGGCCACTTCGAAGACCCGCCGGTCCGGCCGCCCATCGGCATGGTTGACCCCTGGCGCTACCGTAATCACGCCCGCTTTTCGGTGGATTATGACGGCCGGCTGGGCTTCATGAGGCCCGAAAGCCACGATTTCCTCGGGATTGACTACTGCCTGATCATGCAGGAACCCATTAACGACGTCCTGCGCCGCCTCCAGGGCCGGGTGCCCAAGCTCCACCAGGTGGTGGTGCGCTGCAGCCTGCGGACGGGCCAGGTCCTGGTGGAGCCGCATCACCCGGCCATCCCCTGGGACCCGAACTGGCGGGACGATTACCTCGAAGAGGAGCTTCTGGGCCGCCGCTTCCGGGTATCGCCGCCCTCGTTCTTCCAGGTCAACACCAGGCCCGAACGCCGGGATTTAAGCTGGCTTATCAAACCGGGCTGGGGCTACCCGGCCGTCGGAGATTACAGCATCGCTGACATCCTGGGTCTGCTCGTGCTCCGGTATGTCGACCCGACCGGCATCGAGACCGTGGTCGACGCCTACAGCGGCGTCGGAACCTTCGGGGTCATTCTCGCGGACAAGGTCCGGCGGGTTATCGGCATCGAGGAGTCCCGGAGCGCCGTGCGGGACAGCCGCCACAACAGCCAGGGCGTCCCCAATTTCGAAATGATTGAGGCCAAGACCGAGGCCGTCCTCCCGACCCTGGACCACCCGGTTGACGCCGTTATCCTGGACCCGCCCAGGGTCGGCTGCGCCCCCGAGGTCATGACGGCCCTGCTCAAGCTTGCGCCCCCAAAGGTCATTTACGTCTCCTGCGACCCCGCTACCCTGGCCCGGGACCTGCGGATTCTGGTGGACGGCGGGTACCGGCTGGTGGAGGTCCAGCCGCTGGACATGTTCCCCCAGACGTACCATATCGAATCCGTCTCGCTGCTGGTGCGCTGATTTGTTCAGACCGGCGCTAGTCTGCCTCATTGCCGGGCTGTTGGCCATTGCGGCGGCCGGCCGATGGCCGGCCCCGGGTTCGGCGGCCGCGGCCGGCCCGGTCAGCTTCCGGGTCGAACCCCTTTTCGACGGCTACTACAAGCTCCGGGAGTGGACGGCCCTGGCGGTCGAGGTCTTCAACGACGGCCAGAACCGGTTCGAGGGTGAGGTCGTCTACGAGTCGGTCGACCTGGGCCGGCGGCTCACGGAGTTCTCGGCGCCCGTCCGTCTGGGCCCGGGGGAACATCAGCGCTACGTCCTGCCCGTTATGATGACCGGCTTTGAGCGGGCGGGAACGGTCCGCCTTCGCTCGGGCAATCAGACCGTCGCCGAAGACCGGGTTACCCTGTTCCCGCTCGACGCCGGAGACTTTTTGCTGGGCGTGGTCGGCCGGGACCCGATCCCCCTCCACTTCAAGTTTTCCCTCCGGCCCCAGGGCCAGAGCCGGACCTTCGTCGTCACCGTTCGACCGGAGGACCTGCCCGATGCCTCCCACCTCCTGCGGTCTTTTGACGCCCTGGTCATTAACGGGCTCCGGGCGGACCGACTTTCGCCGGCCCAGGTCCGGGCCGTGGCAGACTGGGTTCTGGGCGGCGGACACCTGGTGGTGGGCGGGGTGGCCTCGGCGGAGGACGTCCAGGGATTCGGGTCCCTCATCCCGGTAAGGGTTCTCGGAAGGCAGACCGTATCCGGACTGCCAAACCTGGAGCGGACCATCCAGGTCCCCATCAGGGCCTGGGAACCCTTCGAGGTTGCGGCCGTCGCCCCGGCCGCCGACTCCCAGGTACTGATCGCTGAAGAAGGCCTGCCCCTGGTCGTACGCCGGCAGTTCGGACGGGGCACGGTCACCTTCGTGGCCATGGACGGCTCGGCCGACCCGCTGAACGCCTGGTGGGGCCTGGGCCCAATGTGGCGGCTCATTCTCACGGCCGAACGGTCCCCCACCCAGGAATTCCAGAGCCGGGTTCAGCTCACCGGCCTGGGGGCCATTTACAACGCCCTTGCCGAGCAGGTGACCCCCTTCGACCTGCCCTCGGCCCAGACGGTCGTCATCTTTCTGGCCGCCTACGTCTTGCTGGTCGGCCCGGTCAACTTCCTGGTTCTGCGCCGGCTCCGCCGGCCCGACTGGTTCTGGCTGACGACCCCGCTCATAACCGCGGCCTTCGGCCTTGCGGTCTTCGGCCTCGGGTTCAGCCCCCAGGCCCAGGGCGTCGCCCTCCGGGATATCACCATCGTGCGCCATCCGGACGACCTGCGGGTGGGCTACGCCGACAGCTATATTGCGGTCTTTTCGCCCGTATACCGGGCCTACGACCTGGAGTTTCCCGCCTCGGTTTTTCCGAGTCCCCTGCTGCCCTTCTGGGAGTGGACAAACCCGCCCGACAGCCAGCCGGTTACCGTTGAGACCGACGGGCAGGTGCGCCGGCTGAAAAACCTCAGCGTCGATGCCTGGGGGCTCCGGGGGGTTCTGGCCGAGGGCCTGGTGCGCTACGACCGGGAACCCCTTCAGGTCGAGGCGGTGGCCGGGGCTGACGGCGTCCGGGTGAGGGTCACGAACCCGGGTCCGGACCCGGTGGATGGGGTGATGGCCTGGCACTCGGCGGGTATCGAGGCCGTCGGCCGCCTGGGACCGGGCGAATCCCGGGAGGTGTTCATCCGGGCCGGACCCGTCGGCGGTCTGGAGGACCTGCGCCTCCAGCAACTCCTTCTGGCCGGCCAGAACCTGCCCGACCAGCTCCTGAACGTCCGGCGGCTCGTTCTTTCGACCCTCTTTGACGACGAGATTGTGACCGGCCAGCCCTGGCAGGTCGGGGGCGTGCGCCTCATCGCCTGGGAGGAGCGGTCGCCCGTGGCGGTAAGCGTAGCCGGCACGCCGACGCGGCAGTCGTCGACGGTCCTGCGGGTTATCCAGGTCGAGCCCCGAAGCGAGCCCGGCCAGCGGCTCGTCGCCCCCGGCACCATGCGCCGCCAGCTCATCGACCGTGACGCCGTTTACCTCGGCCCTTCGGCCTTCGGATTTGCCCTCGGGAGCGGAAGCGTCACCTGGCGCTACTACCTGCCCTCCGACTTTCCGGCCGGGCAGGTGGCCCGCATCGACCTGCTCTTCAACGGCCAGCCCCGCCGGCCGACAGACATCTGGCCCCGGATTCAGGCATTTAACTTCCGGCAGGGCCGCTGGGTTGACCTGGGCGACCTCGGGGAGAAGGTCCGGGCCGTTGCCGGGGCGGACAATCAGACCTGGCCGCAGCTAACCATCCCCCTGCCCGACCCGGCCGGGGACTTCATCGCTCCGGGCGGCTACCTGGACCTGAAGGTTGTGGGCCCGGCAGAAAATATCTTCGAGATCCTAGTTCTGGAGCCGCGGGTCTTCGGGGAGTAGCTCGGCAAGCCGGGTCTTTACCAGGGCGGCCAGTTTCTTTGTCATGCCGGGCACGGCGGCAATTTCGTCTTCGGAGGCAGCCAGGATTCCCCTGGCCGACCCGAAGGCCTTAAGCAGGGCAAGCCGCCGCTTCGGCCCAATGCCCTTCACCTGCTCCAGCACCGAACGCATTCCGGTCCGCTCCCGGGTCTGCCGGTGGTAGGTGACGGCAAAGCGGTGGGCCTCATCCCGGATCTGCTGAAGAAGGCGCAGGGCCGGGGAGGTCCGGGGGAGGTTCAGGGGCTCAGGCGAGTCGGGCAGGTAGATATCCTCGTTTTCCTTGGCCAGACCGATGACCGGGAGCCACTCGAAGCCCAGGTCCCGGAGCACCTCCAGCGCGGCGTTCAGCTGGCCGCGACCCCCATCGATAACCACCAGGTCAGGCAGAACTGACCAGGGGTCCCGGAACGCCCCCGGCTCGGACCCGGCCGGGACCAGCTCCACCGGCTCCGGGCCGTCCACCCGCAGGGCCGGACCCCGGGCCCGCCGGAGCCGCCGGCCGAGGACCTCCCGGAGCATGCTGTAGTCATCCTGCCCGGCGACGGTCTTAATCTTAAACTTGCGGTAATGCTGGCGGCGGGCAACCCCGTTCTCAAAGACCACCATACTGCCCACCGGGGCGGCCCCCTGAAGCGTCGAGATGTCGTAGCACTCGATCCGGCGGGGCACGGTGGGCAGGCCCAGGGCCTCCTGGAGCTCAAAGAGGGCCTGCTGACGGGCGTCCTGGGCGGCCAGCATCGTCCGGCGGCGGTGTTCCAGCCACTGGCGGGCGTTCTCCAGGCCCAGCTCAAGCTGCTGACGCTCCGCCTCTGAGGCGGGCCGACGAATGGTCACCGGTGCGCCCCGACGCTCGGACAGCCAGTCGGCCAGAAACTCCTCCCCCTCAACCTCAACCGGGACGATGATTTCGTCGGGCAGGTCCGTGGCCGACTCGTAATACTCCCGGATAAAGGCGGCCAGGAGAACCGGGGCGTCAACGGCGCCGGGGTCCTGCTTGCTGAAGGTCTCCCACCGCAGGAGCATCCCCTGCCGGACGGGAAGAACCTGCACACACGACCATTCCTCCAGGGTCGCCGGGGCCAGGAGGTCGTAATTGGCCCGCACATCCTGGACCACCCGCTTCCGCTCCAGCATCCCCCGGATGTCCCGGATCTGGTCCCGGTACTCCCGGGCCCGCTCGAATTCGAGCCGTTCGGCCGCCTCCTCCATCCGGCGGGTGAGCTCCTCAAGGAGCTCGTCGTAGCGGCCCTGGAGGAACCGGGCGAGCCGGTCGACCTCGGCCCGGTACTCCTCGGGGCTCACGGCCCGGATGCAGGGTCCCAGGCACCGGCCGATATGATAGTAAAGGCAGGCGGACCTGTAAACCCGGTTCAGGTCGCGGGTGCAGGAGGCAAGCCGGAAGTGCCGGCGAATGACCTGCATGACCCGTCCGCTGCTACCCGGATTGCTGTAGGGGCCGAAGTAGACGTGGCCGGGCTCGTCGGAGCGGTGACGCCGGACAATCTCGGGCCGCGGGTAAGGCTCGTTCAGGTTGAGGTGAACGTAGGGGAAGTTCTTGTCGTCCCGGAACTGGATGTTGAGCTCCGGTTTCTCCGTCTCGATCAGGGCACGCTCCAGGTTCCTGGCCTCACTTAACGTCTCGACCACAAAGTATTCGAAGTACCGGAGGTCAGCCCGGAGCCGGTAAAGCCGGGGTTCAGGCAGGCTGCCGCGCAGAAGATGGGTTGTCAACCGGTCCCGGAGGTTTCCGGTCATCCCGACGTAGAGGGTTCGGTCCGGGGTCGGCCCGGACAGCCGGTAGACCCCTGGCCGCTCGGGCACCTCCGCCAGCTGGGCCCGGATGTAGTCGGGGTCGTCCGGCCGAACCTCGACCAGCCGGGAGGCAACGAAAGTTCGGGGCTTCGAAGGCAGGGTGGTCATCCTCCAAACGACCGTTTGTCGATTTAAAGTATAGCCCGATTTGACACCGGCCGGTTAAGACCCTAGAATTCCGAATTGAAAACCGAAACTGCCAAAGACGACGAACGGGAGGAGTAGGCGGTCGCCGGCCTGATAGAGAAGGCGGGTCGGAGGCTGGAAGCCCGCCGCAGGCGGCCCGCTGAAGGTCGCCCGGGAGTCGGGCAGGCCAAAGGCGCAGGCCGAGTAGTCTGCCCCGGTCCGGCCGTTACCGGCAAACGAGGGTCCGCCGGGCCCTGCTCCGGCGGGCCGAAGCAAGGTGGTACCACGGCGCCCCCGTCCTTGCCGGCGGGGGCGCCGGCCTTTAAGCGCAGGAGGGGAGGCCATGCTCGAAACGATTCCGAAGACCTACGACCATACGGACGAGCTTGAGGTTTACCGGTTCTGGGAAGAGCGGGGCTATTTTACCCCGGTCATCGACCCGAATCGGCGGCCGTTTACCATCATCATGCCGCCGCCCAACGTCACCGGCGAACTCCACATCGGCCACGCCCTGACGATGATCATTGAAGATACGATGGTCCGCTGGCACCGGATGCTGGGTGAGCCGACCCTCTGGCTCCCGGGCACCGACCACGCCGGCATCGCAACCCAGGTCGTCGTCGAACGGGAACTGGCCGAGGAGGGGCTCACCCGCCACGACCTGGGCCGGGAAAAATTCATCGAGCGGGTCTGGCAGTCGGTCGACCGCTACCGGAAGCGGATAACCTATCAGCTCCGGCGGTTCGGCTCGTCCTGCGACTGGACCCGGGAGCGCTTTACTCTTGACCCCGGCCCCTCCCGGGCCGTCCGGACCACCTTCGTCCGGCTCTACCACGACGGCCTGATCTACCGGGGTGAGCGCATCATCAACTGGTGCCCCCGGTGCGCGACGGCCCTATCCGATCTGGAGGTCGAACACAAGGAGACCGACGGCTATCTTTACTACCTGCGCTATCCCCTCGAAGACGGCAGCGGCCACATCGTTGTGGCGACTACCCGGCCGGAAACCATGCTGGGGGATACGGCCGTGGCCGTCCACCCGGAGGACGACCGTTACCGCCACCTGGTGGGGAAGCGGGCCCGACTCCCGGTCATCGGGCGGCTCCTGCCCATTATTGCCGACGAGGCCGTTGACCCGGCCTTCGGGACCGGGGCGGTGAAGGTAACCCCGGCCCACGACCCGGTCGACTTCGAGCTCGCCCAGCGTCACGGCCTCGAGCGGGTGCTCATTATGAACCTGGACGCAACCATAAACGAGAACGGGGGTCCGTATGCGGGCCTCGACCGCTACGAGGCCCGCCGCCGCCTCATCGAGGACCTGAAGGCCCAGGGCCTGGTGGAAAAGGTCGAGCCCTACCGCTACAGTATCGGCCACTGCGAGCGGTGCGACACCGTCGTCGAGCCGATCATCAGCCGGCAGTGGTTCGTCAAGACGAAGCCCCTGGCCGAGCCGGCCCTTAAGGCCGTCCTCGACGGCGACATCCGCATCATCCCGGAGCGGTTCGTCCGGGTTTATGCGAACTGGCTGGAGAACATCCGGGACTGGTGCATCTCCCGCCAGATCTGGTGGGGCCACCGGATTCCCGTCTGGTACTGTCAGGACTGCGGGCAGACCGTGGTGCCGCCCCGGGAAGACCCGATGCGGGACCCGGACCGGTGCCCGGCCTGCGGTTCGGCCAGCCTCGGGCAGGACCCCGACGTCCTCGACACCTGGTTCAGCTCGGGCCTGTGGCCCCACTCCACCCTCGGCTGGCCGGATGAGACCGAGGACCTCCGGTATTTCTACCCGACAACGGTCATGGAGACCGGCTATGACATCCTCTTTTTCTGGGTTGCCCGGATGGTCATGCTCGGCCTCCGCAACACCGGGAAGGTGCCCTTCCGCATCGTCTACCTCCACGGCCTGGTTCGGGATGCCCAGGGCCGGAAGATGAGCAAGTCGGTCGGAAACGTCATTGATCCGCTGGAAATCATCGACAAGTACGGGGCCGACGCCCTCCGCTACGCCCTGACCGTGGGCATCACCCCCGGCAACGACGTCCGGCTGGGCATCCCCAAGGTGGAGGCCGGGCGGAACTTCACCAACAAGCTCTGGAACGCCGGCCGGTTCGCCCTGGGGGCCGGGGCCGGCCAGCCCGGCCTGCAACTGCCGGCCGAGCTGACCGCCGCCGACCGCTGGATCCTTAGCCGGCTGAGCCGGGTGACGGCCGGCGTCCGCCGGCTCATGGCCGACTATGAGCTGGGCGAGGCCCTGCGACTGCTTTACGACTTTCTCTGGGATGAGTTCTGCGACTGGTATATCGAGATTGCCAAGGTCCAGAGCCGCCGGGCCCGGGAGCTCGGCCGGCCGGACACTGCCCCGGCGGTTCTCTACACGGTGCTGGAGCACAGTCTGCGGCTACTGCACCCCTTCATGCCCTTTGTGACCGAGAAGCTCTGGCAGCACCTCACCCGACAGCGGCGGGCGGCCGGTGAGAACCTGCCCCCGTCGGTCATGGTCGCCCCCTACCCGGAGCCCGACGAATCCCGCCTCGACCCGGCCGCCGAACGGCAGCTCGAAGTCCTGATGGACCTCATCCGCCGCGTCCGGAATGTCCGGGCAGACTTCCGGATACCGGCTGGAGCCTGGGTGGAGGTGGTCGTCGCCTCCGATAGCCACCCTGACCTTCTCGGGGACTACGCCCCTGTCATCGCCCAGCTTGCCCGGGCCCGGCCGGTCCGGGTTGAGCCGACGCTTCCGGACCGGCCGGACGGGGCCGTGCGGGTCGTGGGGCTTGGGGCGTCCGGCTACGTGCTGGTGGGTGCCCACGTCGACCTGGAGGCGGAGCGCGGGCGGCTCAGGGCCGAGCTTGCCGAGGTGGAGGCCGACGTTGCCCGGCTCGAAGCCCGGCTGGCCGACCCCGAGTTCAGGGCCAAGGCTCCGGCCGAAGTAGTCGAGCGGGAGGAAGAGCGTCTCCGCCGCCAGGAAGAACGCCTGCGGCGGTTACGGGCTGCCCTCGAGGCGTAAAAAGGGGTCGGGCCGGGTAATTACCCGGCCCGACCGGTCGCCACGCTGGCCCGCCGCAACTCTTCTATCTTACGGATGATTGCGTCGGCCATCTCCCGGGTGCCCACGGCGGTTGGGTCGTCCCGGGTGGGCTTCAGGTCGTAGGTGACGTATTTGCCCTCACGGATCACCTCGGCAACGGCCTGCTCGACGAGGTCGGCCGCCTCCGTCTCCCCCAGGTGGCGGAGCATCAGCACGCCCGAAAGGATGGTGGCCGTTGGGTTAGACTTGTTCAGGCCGGCGTACTTCGGGGCGCTCCCGTGGACCGGCTCAAAGACGGCGGCCTCGTCGCCGATGTTCGCCCCCGGCGCGATGCCGAGCCCGCCGATGAGGCCGGCGCACAGGTCGGAGATTATGTCACCGTACAGATTCGGCAGGACCAGCACGTCGTACTCCTCCGGCCGCTGGACCAGCTGCATGCTCAGGTTGTCAACGATGCGGTCCTCGAAGGCGATGTCCGGGTACTCCTGGGCAACCTCCCGGGCGACCCGCAGGAACAGGCCGTCGGTGAACTTCATGATGTTGGCCTTGTGCACGGCGGTAACCTTCTTTCGGCCGTTCCTGCGGGCATACTCGAAGGCCCACCGGACGATGCGGCGGCTGCCCGTGACCGAGATGGCCTTGATGCTGATCCCGGAGTCGTCCCGGACCGGCTGGCCGCTCAGCTCCCGGATGACCTGGATGACTTTCTTGCATTCTTCCGTTCCCTGCTCGAATTCGACGCCGGCGTAGAGGTCCTCGGTGTTCTCCCGGACAACAATAAGGTCGACGTGGTCGTAGCGGGAGCGCACGCCGGGGTAAAGCTTGGCCGGCCGCAGGTTTGCGTAAAGGTCCAGGGCCTTGCGGATGGCGACGTTGACGCTTCTGAAGCCGTAGCCCACGGGGGTTGTAATGGGCCCTTTCAGGGCGACCTTGTTCCGCCGGATTGACTCAATCACGTGGTCGGGGATGGGTGTCCCGTACTTGGGGATGACGGCCTCGCCGACCTCCTGGACATCCCATTCGAACTGGATGCCGGTGGCCTCAAGAACCCGCCTGGCGGCGTCCACGACCTCGGGCCCGATCCCGTCCCCAGGAATGAGGGTGATGCGGTACATCGGTCACCTCCGCTTAAAAAGTTTCCCGGCCCATTATACCGCAGCCATCGAACCGGTCGAAGGAACCTATAGGCAGGGCCAATGGCTCGGATGGCTTATAATGAAAAGCGGTGCGGGGTGGTGTAACGGTAACACGTCGGACTTTGGATCCGAAGTTCCAGGTTCGAATCCTGGCCCCGCAGCCGGGCCGCAAAATTTGCGGCCAGCCCCCAATCAGCTGGGCATTGCCAGGGCACCCGGGCTCGGATTCGAACCAGACAACCCCCGACCCGGTGACGGGTCCGGGCCGCCAGGATGGCCCCGCCTGCCAGATCCGGCCCGAAACTTTCCCCGGTCCAGGACGGTCTGCAGGCCAGGCAGCGGCCTCGGAGACTTATCCTCCAGGAGGGAGGGGCCAGGCTCGGGGCGGGCTGAGGCGGGTAGACATTCAGCAGCCCAGCAATCCGCAAGTCAAAATCTCGGGCTCTCATCACTCGCCGTGCCGGCCGGCCACGTCGTCGTAATAAAAGGGCCGGCGGCCGGTCTCGCCCACCACCCAGGTCTGGCCCGGTTCCAGCTCGACAATCTCCAGGTCCAGGATATCCGACGTAAGCTCCCGCAGGGCGGCCGGGGTCCCGGTGAGCACCGGGAACGTCCCGAAATGCATCGGGATTACGGCCTTCACCCCCAGCAGCCGGATGGCCTCGGCCGCTTCCCGGGGCGACATCGTGAAGTGGTCACCGATGGGCAAAAGGGCCAGGTCCGGCCCGTAGAGCTTGCCGATGAGCTCCATATCCTTAAAGACCGCCGTGTCCCCAGCATGGTAAAGCTTAAAGCCGTTTTCGAAGGTGACCACGTAGCCGCAGGCCTCGCCCCCGTAGATGATCTGGTCGCCGTCTAAAATCCCACAGCTGTGGACGGCATGAACCATGGTCACCCGGATGCCGTCGACCTCCTGGGTTCCACCCTTGTTCATGGGCGAGGTGTTTTGAACCCCCTTCCCCTGAAGCCAGTGGCACGTCTCGAAGATGCCAATGACCTTGCAGCCGGTCTGCCGGGCGATTTCGACGGCGTCGCCGATGTGGTCAAAATGCCCGTGGGTGATGAGCATTAAATCCAGCCGGTCGATGCGCTTTAAGTTTTCGGGACAGGCCGGGTTGTTCATGACCCACGGGTCAATCAGGACCCGCCTGCCGCCGGGCGACTGGACCAGAAACGTGGCGTGCCCAAGCCAGGTAAGACTCAAGCCAGCCGGAAGCTGCACCGGTTCCACCTCCTTAGCGGGGATTAGCCGTTTAAGATTAACCCTGGGCGGCGGGTCAGCGCAAGCGGACCAGGGGAAGCCAGAGCCGTGGGCGGAGGGCCGGACCGGACGCGTTCCAGTCCGCCCAGAACACTGCGGCCAGGTAGTCGGCCGCGGCCCGCGAGTTAAACTGCAGGGCAACCTCCCGGTTCGCCTTTGACGAGACCTCGCTGCCGTTGATACTTCCCACGTGGACCCAGCCCTGGGCCGCCGTGCGCACGACCACGAGCTTGCTGTGAATGCCCAGACCGGTGGGGTTGCCCAGCCGGCAGGCCAGGTCCAGCCCCTCCCGGGTGGCGATTTGCCCCAGGTAGTCGCAGCCCGCCCGGTTGCTGGTCGGGTCGGCCGTGTTGCCGTAAAGCCCATCCAGCAGGAGCCTGACCCGGCTGCCCCGGCGGGCGGCGTCTACCATGGCTTCCAGGCGGGGGTTCGGGTCGGTCTCGGGCGTCGCGCCGGTTCCGCCCCAGAACGGGGGCTCGTAAAGGGCCTGCACGAGAACTTCGTCGCCGGGACCGGCTTGGCCGAGCAGGCCGATCAGGCCGGTGCCCGCCTGGAGGCTGTTTTCCGGGGAGCGGATGACCTCAACCTCGAAGGTGCCGGATGTGGTCAGTGGGGCGGCAAAAACCGGGGCGTATCCGGTGCCGCCTCCTGGTCCAGGCGGCCCGAACCCGGGAGGCGGCCCGTCGGCGGCCGGGTCCCAGCGCCGGATGTCCGGTCGCCCGGGGTCGAGGTCGGCGGCGAACAGGTCGCGCAGGTGGGCGATGACGCCTGTGGCGTCGGTCACCAGGACCACGCCCCGACTTCCGACCGTGCCGTCAGTAAAATCGTCGGCCGGAAGCCCGCTTGGACCGAAGTTCTCGGTGGAGACCAGGGCCTCGCGGTCATCGACGAGCAGGTATTTGGCATGCATGTTCGGGTAGCGGCGCCGGCCGCCGCCGGGCAGGGTCGTCATAAACCAGCACTGGCCTCCGGCCCCTTCGACTTCCCGGCACGCCCACCGCTCGGCATCCGAAAGCCCGCCGGCGGGTGCCCCTTCCAGAAGGACCCGGACCTGGACCCCGGCCGCGAGCCGATTCCGGAGGGCGTCAACGAGACCCGGATGTTCCAGAGTGTAGACGGCGACCGAAATCGAACGGGTCGCCCCGAGGATAGCGTCCCGCACCACTGCGTAGGCCGCGTCGGGGGCAACCGCCACCTTGAGGCTGGCGCTCTCCGTTGTCCGGTAAGGCGTCAGGTGGGTTTCCAGGTCCCAGCCCGGGTAGCGAACCTTCCGGGTCAGAACCGGGTCGCCCCGGAACTGGGCCCAATCCGCCGCGGTGTCGGTGTCGGCCACTGGTAGGCCTGTAGCCGGGTCGAGCCTGCGGTAAAGAATCTGGGCGGTTTCGCTCAGGTCGCCGGCGGTGTAGGGCTCAACGGCCGGCCCCAACCAGCCGGGTGTCTCGATATTGCCGGCCTTGTAAACGACAACATCCGGGCGGTTGTTGCAGGGGTCGGTCAGGATAACTTCGTCGCCGCCGTTGGCGAACACCGGCGCGGTTCCAGCAAGATTCGGAACCGCCGGGTCGGTATCCGCCCCGTACTCGAAGGCCGGCCGGAAGCCGAACTGCCGGGCGAAATCCGCCGCCTGCCGGGCGACCCAGACCTTTGCCCCCGGGTCGAGGGTTGCGGCCGGAAAGACCACCCGGCCCTCGCCGTCGCTGAGGGCCCAGCCCTCGAGGTTCACCGGGGCCGGACCGGGATTGTAGATTTCGACGGCCTCATCGGGTTCGCCGGCCAGCGCCGGGTCGTAGTAAACGGCCGAAATGAGCAGTCCGGCACTGCAGTCGCCCCCGGCCGCGGCCGGGGGAAGGTCCGCCCCAAGGACGAGGGCGAGAACGAGGCCGAGCCAGCACAGCCGGCCGGGTCCGAACCAGTTCGCGATCGGCCACATGGCTTTAAGGCAGCCCCATTACCCTCAGCCTGCCTGAAGTTTAGCCGAAGGGAAATGGTGAGCGCAGACCGCGGCTCGTGACTTTGACGTTAACGTTAAGACCGGCTTAAAATAAGCCGGAATGGAAGTCAGCGACCAGCCGGCGGTGGGGCAGGCGGAGCCCCGACCCCGACCGGGCCTGGGCACCTTTAAATCCCTGCGCCACCGCAACTTCCGACTCCTCTGGTTTGGCCTGCTGTTTTCGTCGGCCGGCCAGTGGATCCAGCAGGTGACCCTGGGCTGGCTTGTCTATGAGCTTACCGACTCGGCGGCCCTGCTGGGCATTGTCAACGGACTGCGGGCCGTGCCCTTTTTGCTGACCGGCCCCCTGGCCGGGGTGCTGGCGGACCGGCTGGACCGGCGGCAGCTGATGTTCTGGACCCAGGTTTTTCTGCTGGTCTGGAGCTTTCTCTTCGGGCTCGATATCGCCCTCGGTTACCTGCAGGTCTGGCATATCTTCGTCTTCACCCTGCTCACCGGCGTGGCGTGGTCCTTCAACCAGCCGGTGAGGCAGTCGGTTGTCCCAGAGGTAGTCCCCCGGGAGGACCTGGCCAATGCCATTGCGCTGAACTCGGCCGGTTTTAACATAACCCGGGTCGTGGGGCCGGGGCTCGGCGGCCTCCTCATCGCCCTGGTCGGGGTGGCCGGCAACTTCTTCGTTCAGAGTGCGGCCTATGTTGGGGTCGCGGCCATGACCTACCAGCTGAAACTGCCGCCCATCAAGGGCCGGCTGAAGGAAAATTCGATCTTTCGGGACCTTAAAGAAGGCATCGGCTTCGTCCTCAGCCACATCCAGCTTCGCAACCAGATGCTGATGGGCCTCATCCCAACCGTTCTTGCCCTCCCCTACATCAGCATCATGCCGGTCTTTGCTTCCGATGTGCTTGGGGTCGGGCCGGAGGGGCTCGGACTCCTCATGTCCGCCCCCGGGGTGGGCGCCGTGGTAGGGACTTTGCTCATTGCATCCTCGCCCCGCCTCCAGAGCCGGCCGGCTATTCTCTACGTTGCGGCCATCTGCCTGGGCCTGAGCCTCATCGCCCTGGCCCTGATGCGGTCGGTGGGCCCGGCCCTGCTGGTTCTCGTCCTGGTTGGCGGTTTTCAGATTACGTACATGTCGACGAACAACACCCTGCTCCAGCTCATCTGCCCGGACCACATGCGGGGCCGGGTGATGAGCCTTTATATGCTCAACCAGGGCCTTATGCCTCTCGGGAGCCTGCTGGCCGGTGGGGTTGCCCAGTTCTGGGGCTCACCCGTGGCCTTCGCCCTCATGGGCCTTTCGGTCATTCTGGTCTCCCTGGCCGTAGGGCTACCCGGAATCCGTAAATCCCCGTAAAATTTCCGTTTAGTGAAGCACCTGCTCACCCTTCTTTTTGCCCTGCTGAATGCCATCATGGGCGGGGCCTGGGTGGACCCGGCCCACCCGCCGGTGGATTGGGGCCGGGTTGTCCGGGCCGAGGCCGGCACCCACCTCGGCCAGACTTTCGTCCCGGCCCACGGCGGCCTCCTGGGGGTCGAGGTCGGCCTGCGGGCGTCAGGTCCCGCCCGGGTGAGCCTAAGCCTCTGGCGGGGGTGGCATCCGGCAGGCGAACTGGTAGCCCGGTCGGTGGTGGAAGTCGGGCCGGGAGATGTCGGCTTTCGCCGACTGAGTCTTGCTTCGCCGGAGCCGGATTCCCACAGTCAGCCCTACTACCTCGAGCTGGGCGTTGAGTCCGGGTCCATTGAGGTCGCGGCGGCCCCGGCTGGGGCCGTGCTGGACGGCGCCCTCATCCGGGAGAGCGGACCGGACGATTCGGCTGACCTCATCCTCCGGCTGGTGTATGCCCCGGCCGGTCTGGTGGTCGGCCTGGTTGAGACTGGGCTTGAAACCCTTTACTGGGTCGGGGCGGCCGCCGTAATCCTGCTTATCCCGGGCCTGGCCATTGTCAGGCTGGGGTGGGGCCCCGGCCGGGTCAGGGCCGAAGACCTGATTCTGGCTGGTGGGGCCGGGCTCGCCTGGTACCCGGTCGGGCTGCTGCTGGCGGCAGCGGCCGGCATTCGTCCGGGTCCTGGCCTGGTCGTGGTCTCCGACCTGGCCGGCGCGGCGGCTCTCGCCGGGCTGTTCTGGCGGGGCCGGCGTCCTGGTATCAGCCCGGCACCAGCGGAGGCCGAGGGCCCCGGTCCGGTAATCGGCCTGGGGATTCTGGCAGGGCTGGTCTTCTTTATCCGAGCGCTGGTGGTTCGGGGCCTCCCCGGACCCCAGTGGGGTGACAGCGTCCACCACGCCCTCATCACCGAGCTTATCCGGGCGGGCGGCGGCCTTCCCGGGGACTGGCGGCCCTACGCCGACCTGGTAACCCTCACCTACCACTTCGGCTTTCACGCCTTCGCGGCGGCCCTGAGCTGGGTTACCGGGACCCGGTCGGACCAGGCAATTTTAATCGCTGGCCAGATTATTAACGGCCTCGCCGTCCTTGGACTTTACCCGGTGGGGCGCAGGCTCTTCGGGTCGGCCTGGGCCGGGGTCCTGGCGGTGCTAATGGCGGGGCTTGTTTTCTGGTCGCCGGCGTATTACGTCCGCTGGGGCCGGTACACCCAGCTGGCCGGGCAGGTGGTCCTGCCGGCAGCCATGGTGTTTTCCCTCGAGCTGGTCCGGGCCAAGGGCCGGCCGGCCCGACTGGTGGCGGCCACGGCCATCCTGGCGGCCGGACTTCTCCTTACCCATTACCGGGTTGCGGTCTTTTACGGCCTCTTCGCGGCGTCGCTCCTGGTCTGGTCCTCAGCTCTCCGCCGGGATCTTTCGGGTCCGGTCCTCAGACTGGGGGCCGCCGGGCTCATCGCCGTCGGCCTCACCATGCCCTGGTGGCTCAACGTCCTGGGCGGCGGGCTGCCGGACGTTGCGGCGGGATACCTCAAGCCGCCGGCAAGCCGGACGGCCGCCGAGGTCGAGTACAACGCCCTGGGACCTCTGACCGACTACCTGCCGGGGTGGGCCTGGGCCCTGGCCGGGGTGGGGCTGGGCTGGGGCCTGGTTCGGCGCAACCCGGGCACGCCCCTGCTGGGCATCTGGTCGGGGCTTAGCTTCCTGGCGACCAATCCCGACCTGCTGGGCCTGCCGGGGGCGGGGTTCATCGGGAACTTCACCCTCTTCATCGCGGCCTACATTCCTGCCGCCCTCCTTATCGGCTGGCTTGGCTCCCAGGCCGTCGAAGGTCTCCTTCGCCGGGTATCTGGCCGAACCGGTCTCGGCCTGGTCCTGACCCTTCTCGGTCTTGCGGGCGCCGTTGGGGCCTTCCGCCAGCTTGGAATTGCGGACCCGGTCGCCCACAGCATGCTCACATTCTCCGACCTCGAAGCCCTCAGGTGGGTTCGGGAAAACACCCCGCCCGACTCGAGGTTTTTAATCAACGGCTTTTTCGCCTACGGGGGGACCATGGTGGTGGGGGCGGATGCCGGCTGGTGGCTGCCCCTGCTCGGGGGCCGACAGGCGTCGGTGCCGCCGATGCCCTACGTGAGCGAACGCCCGGTTGAGCCGGATTACGTGGCGAAGGTCAACGGCCTGATGGCTCAGGTTCTGGCCCGGGGGCCCACCGACCCCGATGTGGTCGCCGCCTTGAAGCGGGCCGGCATCGGTTATATCTATATCGGCCAGCGGCGCGGGCGGGTTAACAACCCGACGGGCCGGGTCCTCGACCCCGGGGAGCTTGCAAAGAGCCCGGCCTATCAGCTTGTCTACCAGCTGAACCGGGTGTGGGTTTTTAAACTCCGGCCCTGACCGTGTTACAATTAGGCGAAGGAGGTTGAGCGCACCATGGCCGAGTCGATTCTGAAGGGAACCTGGCGGGTTAAAGCCGGACTTGCCCAGATGCTGAAAGGCGGAGTGATCATGGATGTGGTCACCGCCGAGCAGGCGAAGATCGCCGAGGAGGCCGGGGCCGTAGCCGTCATGGCCCTGGAGCGGGTGCCGGCCGACATCCGGGCCGCCGGGGGCGTCGCCCGGATGGCCGACCCGGCCCACATCGAGGCCATCATGAAGGCGGTGAGCATCCCGGTGATGGCCAAGTGCCGGATCGGACACTTTGTCGAGGCCCAGATTCTCGAGGCCCTGGGGGTCGACTACATCGACGAGTCCGAGGTTCTTACCCCGGCCGACGAGAACCACCACATCTGGAAGCACGATTTCAAGGTTCCGTTTGTGTGCGGGTGCCGGGACCTGGGCGAGGCCCTTCGCCGGATTGCCGAGGGCGCGGCCATGATCCGGACTAAGGGCGAGGCCGGGACCGGCAACGTCGTCGAGGCGGTGCGCCATATGCGGGCGGTTATGGACGCCTGCCGACGGATCCAGAACATGCCCGACGATGAACTCGTCACCGAGGCTAAGAACCTGGGCGCACCCCTCGAGCTGGTGATGGAGGTCAAGCGGCTGGGCCGGCTGCCGGTGGTGAACTTCGCCGCCGGGGGCATTGCGACCCCGGCCGACGCCGCCCTGATGATGCAGCTCGGGGCCGACGGGGTATTCGTCGGGTCGGGGATATTTAAGTCCGAAAATCCGGCCAAACGGGCCCGGGCCATCGTCCTCGCGGTCACCTATTACAACGACCCGAAGATTCTGGCCGAGGTCTCCAAGGAGCTGGGCGAACCGATGCGGGGTATCGACGTCCGGCAGCTGGCGCCCCAGGAGCTTCTGGCCACCCGGGGGGTCTAGGCGATGCGAATCGGCGTGCTTGCGCTCCAGGGCGACTTTGCCGAGCATCTAAGCGTTCTGCGCCGGCTCGGGGTTGACGCTGTCGAGGTCCGCAAGCCGGGCGACCTGGAGGGGGTCGACGGGCTGATAATTCCCGGCGGCGAAAGCACCACCATCGGCCGCCTCCTGAGCCTGAGCGGCCTGCGGCCGGAAATCACCGGCCGGGCCCTGGAAGGCATGCCCATCTGGGGTACCTGCGCCGGGATGATCCTCCTCGCCCGGGATGCCGACCGGCTCCTGGAGCCACCCCTGGGGTTAATTGACATAAAGGTCGAGCGTAACGCCTTCGGCCGGCAGGTGGACAGTTTCGAAGTTGACCTCGAGGTTCCGAAGCTGGGAGACCGGCCGCTCCGGGCGGTCTTTATTCGGGCCCCGGTCATCCGGGAAGTGGGACCCGAGGTGGAGGTTCTGGCCCGACTGCCCGATGGAATCCCGGTGGCGGTCCAGCAGGGCAGGTTCCTGGGAACGGCCTTTCACCCCGAGCTCACAGACGACACCCGCTTTCACGAGTATTTCCTCAGCCTGGTAAAAAATTGAGCGCTTAGCCGGCCTGGTTCTGGCGGGAGGGGCACAGGATAACTTATTTTGCAAGGAGGCAAGACCATGGCCGTCAAGGTTGGGATCAACGGGTTCGGCCGGGTGGGACGGCAGGTCCTGAAGGCCATTCTCCAGTACCACCCGGATACCCTGGAAGTTGTTGCCGTCAACGACCTGGCCGATGCCAGGACGAACGCCCACCTCTTTAAATACGACAGCAATTACGGCGTGTTCCCGGGCACGGTTGAGGTTCAGGGCGACCAGATGTTTGTGGACGGGCGGGCCATCCGGGTTTTCGCCGAGCGGGACCCGAAGAAGATACCCTGGCGGGAAGTCGGGGCCGAAATCGTGGTGGAATCGACCGGCGTCTTTGAGGACGCGACCCTGGCCGCCGGACACCTGGAGGCCGGCGCCAAGAAGGTGATCATCACGGCTCCGGCAAAGAATGAGGACATCACGGTTGTCCTGGGCGTCAACGAGGACCAGTACGACCCGGCCAGCCACCGCATCGTTTCTAACGCCTCGTGCACGACCAACTGCCTTGCCCCCGTGGTGAAAGTTCTCCACCGGGCCTTTGGCATCCGACGGGGGCTGATGACCACCGTCCACGCCTACACCAACGACCAGCGCATCCTGGACCTGGTGCACCGGGACCTGCGCCGGGCGCGGGCGGCCGCCCTGAATATTGTCCCCACCACGACCGGGGCGGCCCGGGCCATCGGCCTGGTCATTCCCGAACTCAAGGGCAAACTCCACGGCTTCGCCATGCGGGTGCCGACCCCGACCGTCTCGGTGATTGACCTGACCTGCGACCTGGAGCGGCCCGTGACGGTCGAGGAGGTGAATGCGGCCTTCAAGCGGGCCGCCGAGGGCGAGCTCAAGGGAATCCTAGCCTACACCGAGGAGCCCCTGGTGAGCATGGACTTCAAGGGGCACCCGGCCAGCGCCATTGTGGACGGCCTGCTCACCCTGGTGATGGACGGAGATATGGTCAAGGTGACGGCCTGGTACGACAACGAGTGGGGCTACGCCTGCCGGGTTGCCGACCTGGCCGACTACATGGTCAAGCGGGGTGGCTTTTGACCTGGCTGGCCCGGGTGTACGTTACGCTGAAGCCGGTGGTCAATGACCCCCAGGGGCTGACCATCAGGCAGGCCCTGACTGACCTGGGGTTCCGGTCGGTCCGGCAGGTCCGCTCGGGCAAGTATTTTGAAATTCAGCTCGAAGCACCGGACCGGGCCGCGGCCGAAGCCGAGGTTGAGGCATTCTGCCGCCGACTTCTGGCCAATCCGGTCATCGAAGACTACAGGTTCGAGGTGGACGAGCTTTCACCGGCGGCCCGGGCGTAGAGGCAGCCCTGGCGGCCGCTACCCGCGCCCGGCAGAATTTGCCGGCGCGTCCGCCAGCTTCTGGCTGTTGGGCAAAGAATGTACAGGGGAGGATTGACGGTGGCCATCAACCGGATTCTTGTCCCGCTGGACGGTTCTGAGCTCGCTGAGCACGCCCTGGGCATTGCCCGGGAGATCGCCGCGGCCGCCAGGGCCGGGCTAATCCTGGTCCGGGTCATCCCGCCCCTGCCACTGCTTTGGCCCGGACCGGGACCGGAAATCGAGGCTCAGCTTAAGGCGGAAGCCGAGGCTTATTTAGAGAAAGTTGCCGGTCAGCTCAGGGACGGCGTCGCTGAGGTCGAGCCCGTGGTGGTAAACGCGGCCGACGTGCCGGGGGCAATTCGGGAGGAGGCTCGGCTTAAGGGGGCAGACCTGATTGTCATGTCGACCCACGGGCACTCGGGGCTGGGTCGGTGGGTTTACGGGTCGGTCACGGAAGGTGTCCTTGCCCGCAGTCCTGTTCCGGTCATCGCCGTCAGAGCGTCCCAGCGGCCGCGGCCTTTCTCGCCGGCGACCAGGCCGCCCCGAATCCTGGTTCCCCTGGACGGTTCGGAGTTCGGCGAGGCCGCCGTCCCGGTGGCGACGGAGCTGGCCCGCGCCCTTAACGGGACTTTGGTCCTGACCGAGGTTGTCTGGCTCGGGGCGCCCGAGCCGCCCGGCTCCGTCCGCCCCACGGTTGAGCAGCAGCTTGACGACGCCCGGGTGTACCTGGAGCGGCTCGCCGCCCGGCTGCGGTCGCAGGGCGTAAAGGCCACCACCGAGCTCGAGGTCGGCTTTTCAGTAGTGGACCACCTGCTAGAGGTAGCCCGGCGGGTAGACGCCGACCTGATTGCGCTTTCGACCCACGGCCGGACCGGCCTTGTTGGGATCCTCTTCGGCAGCGTTACCCTGGGCCTGTTGCGGCGGTCCGACCTGCCGCTGCTGGTGGTGCGGCCGGAGCTGATGGCCCGGCGCGAGCCCGAAAAGGTCGAAGCCGCTGCCGCCCCGGCCGGGTCGGAACCGGCCCGTCAGCTCGAGCTGACGGGCCGGGAGGCCGCGATCCTGGCGAGCGCCCTTAAGTCCTTTGCTGACGTATACCCCGCCGGCGACCCCCTCCGGGACGAGGTCAGGGTTCTGCTTGCCAAATTGAAAAGCGGGCCCGCCACCCGCAGGTCTGGCTAGGCTGGCCCAGCCGTCACGGGATCAGACCGTGGCGCCGGGCGACCTCGGCCACGGTCCGGCCGATTTCCGCCGGGCTCGGGCAGACGGTAACGCCGGCGGCCTCCAGGGCCCGGACCTTGCTCTCGGCGGTGCCGGTGCCCCCACTGATGATCGCCCCGGCGTGGCCCATCCGGCGGCCGGGCGGGGCGGTCCGGCCGACGATGAAGGCGACCACCGGCTTCGTCATGCGGCGCTTGATGTATTCGGCCGCCTCTTCCTCGGCGGTGCCCCCGATCTCCCCGATTAGAAGGACAAGCTTCGTCTCGGGGTCGGCTTCGAACATCGGCAGGATGTCCAGGTACCCCGAGCCCACGATGGGGTCGCCCCCGATCCCAACACAGGTCGACTGGCCGATTCCCAGGGCGGTGAGCTGGGCCGAAGCCTCGTAGGTGAGGGTGCCGCTCCGGGACACGACCCCGACCGGGCCCGGGCTGTACACCGCCGCCGGCATGATCCCGACCTTTGCCTGCCCGGGCGTGATCACGCCCGGGCAGTTCGGGCCGATCAGCCGGGTCGGCCTGCCCTCAAGAAACCGCTTGACCCGGACCATATCGAGAACCGGGATACCCTCGGTGATGCACACCACCAGCTCCAGGCCGGCATCCGCGGCCTCAAGGATGGCGTCGGCCGCAAAGGGGGCGGGCACGAAAACGAGACTGGCGTTGGCGCCGGTGGCCTTCACCGCCTCCCGGACGGTGTTGAAAACTGGGATGCCGTCGACCTCGGTCCCGCCCTTGCCGGGGGTGACTCCGGCAACGACCCTGGTTCCGTAGTCGCGGCACTGGCGGGCGTGAAAGCTTCCTTCCCGGCCGGTGATTCCCTGAACGAGGAGCCGGGTGTGGTTGCCCACAAGGATGCTCACCGGGCGGCCTCCTTTCCGAGTTTGACAGCAAGGGTTGCGGCCTCTGCCATGTCGGCGGCGACGGTGATGGGCAGACCCGATTCCCGGAGGATGCGGTGACCCTCCTCGGCATTGGTGCCGACCAGCCGAACCACCATGGGGATGTTCACCCCAACACTCTGGGCCGCGGCCACTATGCCTCGGGCAATGACGTCGCCCCGGGCGATCCCGCCGAAGATGTTTATCAGTACGACCCGCACATCCGGGTCCGAGATGAGGATCTTGAAGGCCGCGGCGATCCGCTCCTCGTTAGCCCCACCCCCCACATCCAGGAAGTTGGCCGGTTCGCCCCCGGCCAGCTTGATGAGGTCCATGGTCGCCATGGCCAGTCCGGCCCCGTTAACCATGCAGCCGACAAACCCATTCAGCTTGACGTAAGAGACCCCCGCCCTCATGGCTTCGACCTCGAGGGGTGAATCCTCCGAGGTATCCCGGAGGGCCGCAATCTCCGGGTGGCGGAAGAGGCCGTTGTCGTCGAAGTCAACCTTGGCGTCGGCGGCCAGAAGCCGGCCGTCGGCCGTCACGACCCAGGGGTTAACCTCAACCAGGGCGCAGTCCTTCTCGGTAAAGAGGCGGTAGAGGCCGGCGACCGTCTCGACCGCCGTCCGGACCTGCTCCCCCGAAAGCCCCAGGCTGAAGGCCACCGTTCGGCCGATGTACGGCTGGAATCCCACGGCCGGGTCGACCCAGACCCGGATTATCCGGTCCGGGAAGGCGGCGGCCACCTCTTCGATCTCCATCCCGCCGGTGGCACTTGCCATGATGAGGGGCCGGCCCCGGTCCCGGTCGACCAGCACCGCCAGGTAGAGTTCCCGGTCGATTTCCAGGGCTTCTTCAACCAGAACCCGCCGGACGACAACCCCGCCGGGACCCGTCTGGGCCGTCACCAGGGGCCGGCCGAGCAGTCCGGCGGCGAACTCCCAGGCCTGCTCGGGCGACGCCACCACCCGCACGCCCCCGGCCTTGCCCCGGCCGCCGGCGAGGATCTGGGCTTTTATGACGGCCCGGCCGCCGAGGTCGGCGGTCAGGGCGGCGGCCTGGTCGGGGGTTTCCGCCACTTCGCCCCGCGGGACCGGCACCCCGTACTCGGCGAAGAGGCGCTTACCCAGGTACTCGTGAACCTTCATCGCCTTGCCTCGCTTCTGGGACTTTAACAGGGCCTGTAGCCGAAGCCATGGCCAGGCCGAAAAACAGCCAGAGCAGGGAAATTGTCTGCGGAAAGTTGAGGTTAAAGAAATAATGGTCGAAAAGGCCGGCCGAAAGGGCGGCAACCACGGCCCCGGCCGTGGCCAGCCGGTACCCGTCCGCCTCGGTGGAAGCCCACCCCTCTCGGAGGGGCCGGATAATGGCCTGCCAGGCAAAGACGCCGATAATCGTGAGGAAGGCCCCCAGCCCAACCAGGCCCATCTGCCCGGCAATAAGCAGATATACGCTGGCCGCCGCGACGTAAACGTCGATGTCCGGGGCCTCGCCGAACCCGACTCCAAAGACCGGGTATCTCTGAACGAGCCGTAGGGCGTCCCGGTACTCGCCGAGGCGCATCTGCGCCGCCGGGTCCTCGAACTGGATTCCCTGCTGGAGCCGCTCCAGGGCGACATCCCCCACGGGAAGCAGATAGATAACCGCCGCGGCCGCGGCCAGAGCCGGCCAGACCCAGCGGAAGCGGAGCACCCCCAGGAACCCGACCCCGGCCAGGGTGCCCAGCCAGGCCGAGCGGCTGAAGGTGAGTAGCAGCGCCGCCCCAATGGCCACAAGCTGGCCCCAGATGACCGGACGGGGAAGGGCCGGCCGGGGGGCAAAGGCCTGGGCCACCCCGGTCACCGCCACCAGCATGAGCATGCCTCCAAGAACGTTGGGGTCGATGGCGGTCCCGGTTGCCCGGACAATCCGGGTGCCGGCAATGTGGCGGATGACATCGGGGCCGGTCGGGTAGCCGACAACCCGCAGGCGGTTGAGTAGCTCGGCGGCCTGGCCCTCGGGGAGGGCGTAGAGGCCGAGGGCGACCAGGGCCGCAAACGTCCCCCCAACCAGCAGGGCCCGGACCACCCACCGGAGCCGTTCAGCGTCCCGGATGCAGTTGACCACCGTGAAATAGAAGAGCAGGGCATTGATCGTCTTCAGGAAGAAGCGGACAACTTCGCCGGTGACCGACTCAACCCCGACAAAGAAGGACGTAATGGCAAGGCCGATAAAGGCCACCAGGGGCAGGGCCAGGGGGGTTGTGACGAGCCGCTCATTCGGGTCGGTGAGCAGGCGGAGCACCCAGGCCAGGAGGGTAAGGGTCAGGGCGGCATCGAGGAAGGTGAGCCGAACGCTCCCCAGTTCGATGGGGATCACCCCGAAGGGCAGGCCGTAGAGCACCCCAACAGCGGCAATGACCCCAAGCCACGGCCGAACCAGGACCGCCGCCAGGGCCGCAAGACCGCCCAGGAGCCCGAAGCCGGCGAAGGGCGAGACGGCGGCAGTCAGGATGCCGCCTGCCAGGGCCAGGCCGGCGCCGGCCAGCGGCACGAGGGCCTGCGGTCTTAACAGCCTGTCGGCCGTGAGGCGCAGCACGGGGTCGCTCCTGTCAGCCCAAGCTTCCTGGAGATTTTAACCGATCAGCTCTCGTCCTCAGGAGTCCAGCCGAGGGCCGCGGCGAGGTCGTCCAGGCTCCGGGGACCGGTTGACGCGGGCCGGCGGGCCCCGGCCTGCTTCCGGGCAAGGAGTTTCCGGGCCAGAATATCCGCCGCCACCCGGTCGGGCACCTTCGGGCCCCGGGCCCGCTGGCGCCGGACGGCCTCCTGCCCCGGCGGGCAGACCTCCAGGAACGGGCAGTACTGGTGGGCCCAGTGGTCGTCGGCCAGCCGGTCCTGGAGGGGCAGTTCGCCCCGGCTGAGGATAGCCTCACGGGCCCGCCGGAGCCGCTCCAGGTAGTCCGCCAGGGTCGGGTCGGGTTCGACGACGTATATCAGGTGCTCGAGGCTGTCCCGGTTCTCGTAGAAGATGATGCCGCCCCGAACCTGAAAGAGCGGATAGTAGCGGGAAACACCCCAGATGTAAATCTGGCACTGCCGGTGGTGGTCTTCCCGCGGCTGGCCGCTGGCCCGGATGCGCTCGAACTCCAGGCCGCCGGTGGTTTTGACCTCCAGGGCGTAAAGGCCGGCCCGGTCGCCCGCAAAGTCCGGGGGCAGGTAAAGGAGGGCATCGCAGTAGCCCCGGATGCCGTACTCCCGGTCGTGAAAAAAGAGCTCCCGCCCGACGACGTAGTGGCCGAAGTAGCGGACGATCCGCCGGTGGCCGTCGGTACCGACCTGCATGGCCCGGATGCTCCTGGGGTCGGGCTCGGGTCTGGGCATACCCAGAAGCTCGTAGGCAACGGCCAGCACACAGCCCCGGGCCGCCGACGAAGGGCTGATGGTTGGGGTCTCATCCCGGGCCGTCCGGCCGGCAACGTTTTCCTCCACCATCTCCCGGAGTTTTACCACAAGGTCCACCCGAGCGTCTCCTTCAGCCGACGGCAACCCTCGGCCGGAAGAAGTAGCGGGTCTCCCCGGCCGTATTCACCCCGGAAAGGGGGTCCACTTTCACAATGACGGGGTAGCCGCCAGTCGCCTGACCGACAACAAGAACGTGGTGGCGCTTAAGCCGCCGGACAAAGGCGACCAGCGTCTCCTGGTCGATGATGGCGCTCTTTGCCACGTGGCGGACATCGTCCTCGTACGGCAGGGTCAGGAGAAAGAGGTTGTCGGCCTGGCGCAAAACCACCTCGTCCAGACCGGAGACCATGTTGGTGACGAAGAACGATGTCAGGCCCAGGTGACGGGCCCGGGTGACGATATAGTCGATGCTTGCCTTCTGGACGTAAAGGTGCGCCTCCTCGAAGAAGACAAAAGGGTAGCGGCCGCTTTCGGCGGAGGTTTCGGCCTCGCAGATGTCCTTGATCATCTCCAGGATTGCCTGGACAAATCCGACCTTTGCCAGGTTGGGCAGGTCGGCGATATCGATGACGAGGGCGCCCCCGTTTCGGATGCGGGCGTAATGTTCCTGGACGGAAGTGGCCTCTTTCGGGTGGGTTGCAAACAGGCCGGTGTTCTTCAGGGCTTCAAGGCGGGACCGGATGGCCCCGTTGATGACGCCGGCCACCCGGTCGCCCCCGCCCCAGAGGGAACCGCCGCCCTGGTAATACTCATTTTCCTCGGCGAGCTGGATAAGCTGGTCGATGCCGATGAAGGGCACCTTCTGGCCCGTCCGCTCCCGCTCCCGAATCTCATCTAACAGCCGGGCCACCCGGTTCTCAAAGTAGAGGGCTGATGCTTCCGGCAGGCCGAACCGGGTGAGCATGGTGAGCAGCGGTCCCAGGCCGAACTGGCGGATACCCAGCTTGAGGTTGCGGCCGGCCCGCAGGTGGACGATTCCCGGCCGAACAACCCGCTCTTCGAAGAGGTCGAGCTCCAGGGGCGGGAGGTGGACGTACTCCCGGTTGATGTCGAAGACGATGCAGGGGGCGCCCTGCTCGATGAGGCGCATGAGCAGGACCTTGGCCAGGTGGGATTTGCCCGAGCCCTTGGCGCCGGTAATAACGTTGACCTTCTCCAGGGCCTGTCCCTCGACGTAGAAGGGGTCGCCCTGCAGGGTCCGGCCGAGGTGAATCCGGTTGCCCAGGTCGGCGACACAGTGGCGCAGGACCTCCCGGTCGCCGACCCGCTCGACAACGACCTCCCGGTGGGGGATCCATCCGTCCCAGTTCTCCCAGGGCCGGCCGGCCAGCTTGCGAACTTTGGCCTGGGCAACCTTCAGGTGCTTGAGGTCCGGCTCATCGGGGGCTGGCGGCTCACCGGCTTGAAGCCCGAACTCTTCCCGGATCAGGGCCGGGTAAGTGACCGTACGGAAGCCGAGGACCTGAACCACCAGGGCGCGGCCGGAATCGGCCTCCCGCAGGACCAGGCTCTCGCCGACCCGGAGGTCCTCCGACCGCGGGTCGAAGACGAGCTCGACCAGGTCGGCCCTAATCTGGTAAACCAGCACCGCCGGCCACAAACACCAGTTTGGCAGATTATAACCCGCACCCGGCCGCCTGTCAACTTCCGGCCTGCCTGGTCGTCAGCGTCATGCTAAACTGGTTGTGGTGACAGGTTATGACTGCTAATCGGAAGCGTGTCGTGGTGGCGATGAGCGGCGGGGTCGACTCGTCGGTGACGGCGGCCCTGCTCAGGGATGCGGGCTACGATGTCGTCGGCATTACCCTCAACCCCTGGGTTGAGGTGGAGGGCCGGGGCCAGGTCGCCGGTCCCCGGAAGCGGTCGTGCAGTCCGGAGGATGTGCTGGATGCCCGGGAGGTGGCCCGGCGGCTGGGCATACCCCACTACGTGTTTAACGTGCAGGCCGAGTTCCGACGGTGGGTCCTCGACTACTACGTGGCCGAATACCAGCGGGGCCGCACGCCTAACCCCTGCCTTCCGTGCAACCGGCACATCCGTTTTGGACTCCTTTTGAACAGGGCGCTTGCCCTGGGCGCCGATTACCTGGCCACCGGCCACTACGCCCGGATCCGCCGGGATGACGCCGGCCGGTATCACCTTCTGCGGGCAGTTGACCCCCAGAAGGACCAGTCCTATGTCCTCTACCACCTCGGACAGTTTGAGCTGAGCCGGACTCTCTTTCCCCTGGGCGAATACACGAAGGCTCAGGTGCGGGCCCTGGCGGCCCAGCTGGGACTTCCGGTGGCCGACAAGCCGGAGAGTCAGGACTTCTGCTTCCTGGGCGGCCTCGACTATCGGGACTGGCTCAGCCTCCAGGCTGTGGAGGTCCAGCCCGGCCCCATCGAGGACCTTTCCGGCCGGCGGCTGGGCGAGCACCGGGGGATCGTCTTTTACACCGTCGGCCAGCGGCGGGGTCTTGGGGTCTCGGCTGGGGTGCCCCTCTACGTGATCGCCATCGACCCGGTCCGGAACGCCGTTATTGTTGGGCCCGAGGAGGCCCTGTACCGGGACGCCCTTGAGGCCGAGCAGGTGAGCTGGGTTTCGGGCCAGGCTCCGGAGGGTCCGATTCGGGTTACGGCCCGGATCCGCTACCGGGCCCCCGAAGCCCCGGCTACCCTCGAGCCCCGGCCGGACGGGTCGGTTCTCGTCCGCTTTGATGAGCCCCAGCGGGCGCCGACACCCGGCCAGGCGGTCGTCTTCTACCAGGGCGATGAAGTCCTCGGCGGGGGAATCATCCGGAAGGTCGCGCCCGTCCCCGTTTTGGCGTCCGCCCGATGAGCCGCCGGCTCGCCGTCGTCGCCGACCTTGGGGGCACCCATTTTCGGGTGGCCCTGGGGGACCCCGATTCGGGCGAGGTCTTTGGCGTCGAGCGGCACCCAACCGAAGCCGAGCGCGGCCCTGATGACATCATCCGCCGGATTGCCGAGCGATTCCGGGCCCTGGGCAGGTCAGCCGCGGGGGTCGCGGCCATCGGCGTTCCGGGGCCGGTCCGGGCGGCGGATGGGGTGGTGGTGCGGGCGCCGAACCTTCCCGGCTGGGAAAACGTTCCGGTCAAAGCCCGCCTTGAGGAGCTGACCGGGCTCACCGTCCTGGTGGGCAACGACGCGAACCTGGCCGCTCTGGGTGAGTACCGGTACGGGGCGGGTCGGGGCACCCGCAACCTGGTCTACCTGACGGTGAGCACGGGCATCGGGGGCGGAGTTATCGCCGATGGCCGGCTCCTCCTGGGCGCCCACGGCTTTGCGGCCGAGCTGGGCCACATCCCGGTGGAACCGGGGGGTCCCCCCTGCGGCTGTGGGGGGCGGGGCTGTCTGGAGGCCGTGGCCTCGGGGACGGCCGTCGAGCGGATGGCCATTCAGGCCGCCCGCCGGAAGCCGGGTTCGACCCTCTGGCGGGCCGTTGGGGGCGACCTGGGTCGGCTTGACGCCCGGGTCGTTGAGGAGGTTGCCCGGCAGGGGGACCCCGACGCCCGGGGCATTTTCGGGGTGGTCGGCCGCTACCTGGGCCTTGGGCTGGTGGCCGTCATTCACGCCTTCGACCCGGAGCTGGTCGTGCTCGGAGGCGGCGTGGCCAATGCCTTCGACCTCTTTGAGCCGGCTATGCGGGCCGAGCTGGAATGGCGGCTCATGCCGGCCTACCGTACTGGGGTCAAAATCACCCGGGCGGCCCTGGGCGACCGTTCCGGCCTTTACGGCGCCCTCGCCCTCATTGCCGGCGAACCGTAAGCTGGATTACCCCGCCGGCCTCAGCTGAGCGAGCGGCCCAGGGGGTCTTCGAAGAACCTGGCTTCAGCCAGGGCCTCGTCGGCCGCGTCCCGGATCGCCTCGTCCGGGTGGGTCAGGTAGCGCTGGAGAAGGCGCTTTGCGGCGCCGCCCCCGAGCTTCCCGAGGGCGCCGATGGCCGCAAGCCGGACCTCCATATCGGGGTCTTCCAGCAGGGCGGCGACCCGGGCCACCATTGTCCGGTCGCCGGTTTCGCCGCAGGCCCGGACGGCCTCAAACCGGACTTCCGGGTCGGGGCTTGCGAGGGCCTCGCCCAGGGCCGGGAGCCACCGCCGGTCGCAGCTGCGGCCCATGGCGAAGAGGGCGCTGACCCGCATGCGCCGGTCAGGGTGCTGATAGGCCCGTTCGATAGCCGCCGTAACCTGGGGGTCGTCGAAGACGCCCAGGGCTTCCAGGGCCCGCCGCCGGACTTCGACGCTCTCGGCTTCGGATTCAAAAACCCGCAGGAGGGTATCCCGTAACCGGGCGGCATCCCTGGGCAGGAGGTCCTCCAGCTGGGCCCGAAGGCAGTGCCGGCCAAGGACGGTTGCGGCCGCCGCCCGCACCTCCTCGGCCGGGTCCCGCTCCACCAGCTCGAGGAGGCGGGTCAGGACCCTGCGGCTGTCGTTTTCCCACAGTCCGGCCACGGCCGCGGCCCGGACGCCCGCATCCGGGTCCTCCAGGCCGACAAGCATCAGGCCGTCGAAGTTCAGTTCGACGTTATCCTCGGCAAGCTCCGCGGCCTCGCTGAGTAACCGGCGCCGGCGGTCCGCCGGAATCCGGAGCCAGCGCTCCCGTACGGTTGCCAGGTCTTCTGGTCCCAGATTTGAGAGCCGTTCGATGTGGGAGATCTTGAGGGGACGGCTGGGATCGCCCAGCTCATCCAGATACTTTTCGAGGACCATACCCACTAAACATTATACTGCCGCCTGGCTCGCAAAGAAGGGAATGACCCTTTCACCGAAGAGCCGCAGGCTCCGTTCGGCAAGCTCGATAGGCATACCCGGCGGCTCGCTCCGGATGAGAAGGTGGGTTATCCCGAGCTCGGCCCGGAAGCGTTCGACCTGTTCCCGGACGCTTTCCGGGGTGCCGATGATGAAGCGGTCCCGGGCCAGCATCCTGAAGTCCTCGTGGAACCGGTCGTCGGCGGGGAGTGCCCGGTCCTGGCCCCACTGCCGGTACGCTTCGTACTTGGGGCCGATGTACCGTTCGGCCTGTTCCCAGGCCTCCCTTTCGGTGGGGGCCACGTAAAGCTCCCGGTGAATGGGAACGGCGGCCGGCGGCTCCAGGCCGGCCTCAGCCCGGGCCCGCCGGTAAATCTCGAGCTGGCGCTTAATTACGGGGATGGGGCTGTGGGGTGAAATCATCCAGGCATCCCCGAGGCGGGCGGCCCTGCGAATCGCCTGGTCGCTGTTGGCGGCAATCCAGAAGGGCGGCCGGGGCCGCTGGACAGGCAGGAGGGTCACCTCGCACTCGGGAATCCGGAAGTAGCGGCCGCTGAAGCTGAAGCGGCCGCCCCGCCACAGGCCCTCGATCACCCGCAGGGCCTCTTCAAATCGGCCGACACGCTCCTGGGGCGGCACGCCCAGGGCTTCGTTTTCCAGGTCACGGTAGCCAAGGCCGAATCCGCAGACGAGCCGGCCGCCGGTCAGGATGTCCAGGGTGGCCAGCTCCTCGGCAATGAGGACCGGCTGATAGAGGGGGAGCAGAATGATGCAGGTGCCGATGGTCGCTCCCGGCGCCTCGGCCGCGACCCTCGCCAGGAGGGGGATGGGCTGAAGCATCTGGTAGGGGCTTGCCAGGAAGTGCTGGCCGGCCCAGAACGAGTCGAATCCCAGGGAATAGGCCAGCCTGGCCAGCCTGATATGTTCCTGCACCTCACCGGCGACCTGGCCCGGGGGATATTGGGCGTTGATCCAGAATCCGAACTTCATGGTCGGCTCCGTTCCAGGATTTCGACGCGGCCGCCGTAGAGCTCGGCAAACCGCCGGGCGTCGGCGTCACTGCCGACGATCTTACCATAGTGCATAGGCACGGCGACGTCGGGTTCGATGTCGGCCGCAGCCCGGGCGGCCTCCCGGGCATCCATGGTGTAGGTCCCCCCGACCGGGAGGAGGGCGACCGTCGGCCGCAGACCGCGCATCTCCGGGATGTGGTCGGTATCCCCGGCGTGGTAAACGGACCCGTCGGGCAGGTGAATGATAAACCCCACCCAGCCGTTTGCTTTTGGGTGGAAATGTTTCGTCAGGTTGTAGGCCGGGACCGTCCGGACCTTCAGGCCGGCGGCAGTTATTTCCTGTCCCGGTTTGACCTCCACCAGGTTGAACCGGTGGTGGCGGAGCTGCCGAACAACGTCGGGCGGGCCGACCACGGTTGTGGCGGGCCCGGCGAGCCGCTCAATGTCGGCGGCCGAAAAGTGGTCGTAGTGGGAGTGGGTAACCAGGATCAGGTCGGCCGGAGGAAGGCCCGCCGGCGTCTCCCAGGGGTCAATGTAGATGACCGGCTCGCCCTCAATGAGGAAGCTTGCGTGGCGCAGCCACCGGATCCGCTGGAGAAGCATCGTTTCCCTCCCGTCGCCGGGACTTCGTCCGATTGTAACCTATTGCCCCGAATTTTGCGGCCAGCTGACTTGGCAGGCCCCGGCCGGAGCGGCTATACTCGGGGCTGATGGAAACCAACCGGCTGGGTCCCGCAGGCCGAATTTCGCTGGTGGTGCCGGTTTTTAACGAGCAGCCGGCCCTCGAAGAGCTTGCGGCGGAGGTTGACGCCGTTCTCGCCGGCGCCGACTACGAGCTGATCTTTGTGGACGACGGAAGCACCGACGGCTCGGGGCCGACCCTGGACCGGCTGGCGGCTGGCAATCCCCGGGTCAGGGTTCTCCACTTTGCCCGCAACTTCGGGAAGGCCACTGCCCTGGCCGCTGGCTTTGCCGAAAGCACCGGCGACGTCATCGTCACCCTGGACGGAGACCTCCAGGATGCGCCGTCGGAAATCCCCCGCCTGCTCGCCGCCCTGGCCGAGGGCTACGACCTGGTTAACGGCTGGAAGGTCCGGCGGCAGGACCCTTTCACCAAGGTCTGGCCGTCGCGGGTTTTCAATTTTGCCGTCCGAACCATCACCGGGGTGCGCCTTCACGACGTCAACTGCGGCCTGAAAGCCTACCGGCGGGAGGTCATCGAGCGGCTGAACATCTACGGCGAACTTTACCGGTTTATCCCCATCCTGGCGGCCTTTGAAGGCTTTCGGGTGACCGAGGTCCCTGTGGCCCACCGGCCCCGCCGGTACGGGCGGTCGAAATACGGGGCCCGGCGGTTCGTCGCCGGGTTTCTCGACCTGCTAACCGTCGGGTTCCTGACGCGGTTCAGCCAGAAGCCCCTCCACATCTTTGGGCCGGTGGGCCTGCTCACCCTGGTCGCCGGCCTGGGGATCAATCTTTACCTGGCGTATTTAAAGGTGGCCCTGGGAGAGCCCATCGGGACCCGGCCCCTTTTGAGCCTGGGGGTCCTGCTGGTCCTCGGGGGGCTGCAGCTTCTGAGTCTCGGGCTTTTGGGCGAAATGGTCCTCCGGGCCGGGCCCCGCGACCGGCGCCGGCTTCCTTACTATCGGGTTGTCCAGGGTGAAACCGTCCGGGAGGGTCAGGGGTGGCCCGCACGCTGACGGCCGCGGTCGAGGCCCGGCCGAACTACCGCAAGCACCGGTCACGGAACCCGATTCAGCGGTGGCTGCTGCGTAATTTTTACCGGGAGGTTGCGGTCCTGGCGAACGAGGCCCTGTCCGGACGCTCTGACCCGCTGGTGCTGGACGTCGGGGCCGGTGAGGCCTTTGTTGCCGCCTACCTGAAAGCTGGACGGTTCCGGTACGTGGGCGTCGACCCGGACCCGGCGGCGGCCGCCTACGCGGTTTCCGTTTTCGGGGTGGGCTACGTTATCGGCGACGGTCGGCGGCTGCCGGTCCGGACCCGGGCGGCGGACCTGGTCCTCTGCCTGGAGGTCCTCGAGCACCTGCCGGACCCGGATGCCGCCCTGGCGGAGCTCTGCCGGGTCGGGCGGTTCGTTCTTATCAGCGTCCCCCACCAGCCCTGGTTTGCGCTGGCAAACCTCATCCGGGGGAAGAATCTTCGGCGGCTGGGCGACGACCCCGACCACCGCCAGTTCTGGACCGCCGGCCGCTTTCTGCGCTGGGCCGGCCGGCGGCTGAGCATTGACCGGGTCAGGTTTCCGTTCCCGTGGCTCGTGCTGTTGGGGCATCCCCGAAGCGCATAGGCCGCGACCCCGTCGGGCAGGTTGGGTGGCGAACTGCCCGCCGCCAGGCGGCCCAGCCCCGACCCCGTCGCTTTGGGCCCCGCCTCCCCGCCCCCGACCGGCGGGCCCTCTTTATCTGCGCCGTCTTCGTTGTCCTGTATGCGGCGGTTTTCTCCTACCTGAGCGTGCTCCAGCACCTTTCGTTCAACACCAACGCCTTCGACCTGGGCAACTTCTTCCAGGCCGTCTGGAACACGGCCCAGGGCCGCCCCTTCGAATTCACAAACTGGTCCGGGGCGACCACCCGGCTGGCCGCCCATTTTGAGCCCATCCTCCTGCCCGTCGCCGTGCTGGTCCGCCTCTGGCCCGACCCCACCACCCTCCTGGTCGTCCAGACCGTTGTCGTCGCCAGCGGTGCCCTGAGCGCCTTCGGCTTCGCCTACCGGCGGTTCGGCAACGAGCTGGCGGCGCTGACCTTCGCCGCCGCCTACCTGCTGGCTCCGGAGCTGGATGCCGCCGTTCTGGCCGAGTTTCACCCGGTGGCGATGGCCAGCGCTTTTCTCATGCACGCCCTGTATTTTTACTCGGCCGGCCACAAGCGGGGCTTTCTACTTTCCGCGGTTCTTGCGGCGGCGACCAAGGAGCAGGTCCCGGTGGCCGTGGCCCTGCTGGGCCTCCGGGCGGCGGTCCGGCCGGAGTGGCGCCGGCTCGGCCTTGGGGTCGCGGCCGGGGGCATCCTCTGGTTTCTGCTGGCAACCTTTGTCATCATACCCCTGAACAACCCGTCGGGTGCCTCGCCCTACCTGAGCCGCTACGACTACCTGGGGGGCAGTCCGGTGGAAATCGTCCGGGCCGTCCTGAGCCGGCCGGAAATCGTTCTCCAGGAGGCCCAGAATCCGGTCAAAGCCGCCTACCTGCTGACCCTTTTCCGGCCGGTCCTCTTTTTGCCCTTTGTCGCCCCGGCGACTCTTCTGCCGGCAGTTCCCGACCTGGTTCTCAACCTTCTGAGCACCTTCGAGCCGATGTTCCGGGGTGGAGCCCACTACTCGGCGGTGGTTATCCCCTTTGTCGTCGGGGCGGCGATTGACGGCCTCGACGTCCTGCGGCGGCTGGCCGCCCGGGTTCGGCCGGACCTCGGCCTGAAGGTTGTCAACGGGTGTTCGGCCCTGATCCTCGTGTCGACGGGCCACGCCTATATTTTCGGCGTTTTGCTCCCCCTTTTCGACCGCCTGCCGGTGGTCACCCCCCACGACCGGCTCGCCGCCGAGGTCCTCCGGGTCATCCCGGACGACGCCGCCGTCTCCGCCGGCAACAGCCTGAATCCCCACCTGGCGGCCCGCCGCCGCCTCTACCTCTTCCCCGAGGTCCGGGACGCCGACTACGTCGCCGTGGACGTAAGCGCAAGCCCTTATCCCGTCGATGCGGGGACCCAGTACTGGCAGCTGTACGCCCTCCTTAACGGCGGGGAGTGGGGGGTGGCGGCCGCCCGGGACGGTTACCTGGTCCTCGTCCGGGGCGGCCGGAGCCGGGAGATTCCCGAGGAGTTCTTCACCTTTGCCCTGGCCGGGCCCGACGAAAGGTATGAGCCGGTGAACGCGGCCTTCGCCCCGGGGGTCCGGCTCGTGGGATTCCGGGTGGAACCCGGCCCGGTGGTGTGGGGACCCGACCCGGCGGTCAGGCTCACCACTTTCTGGCAGGCCGACACCCCGTTGCGGCAGGACCTGCGGATTGTCTTCCGGCTGACGACGGCAGACGGCCGGGTGCTTGAGGACCGCCCCTACCAGGCGGCAACCCTGTGGCTGCCGACGAGCCGGTGGCCGACCGGGACCCTCATTAAGGTTGAGGACCGGCTCGGCTTCAAAGAACCCGAGGTCCGGCTGAAGGTTTTTGTCGGCTACCAGGCCGGGTTCGGCCGGCCCATTGACCCGTACCGGGTCATTGCAAATCCCGACCCCGACCGCTTCCCTGTCTCCGACGGTACGACCGTGGAGCTGACAACCCTTCGCCGGGGCTGAAGGGAAGATGAGCCGCCAGCCGTCCCAATTCATCGGGTTCTGCGCAATTCTCGGTCTGGTCTTCTCAGGACTGGGCTTCAGCCTTATCGGGCCGGGCCTCCCCGTTCCGGTTCCGAAGGCGGCCGGCCGGCCCACTCCCGAACGCACGGTCAGCGTCCCACCGGGGCTGGCAGATGACCCGGCACTCGGCATGGCCCTTCGGACCCTCCTGGCCAGCCTGGGTGCCGGCTGGAAACTGGCCGGTTCCCCCGGAGCGGGGGGCATTCTGGTCGGCGAAATCCGGCAGCTCCCGGCCGAGCTTTTCGAAGCTGCCCCCGACCTCCGTCCCCCCGATGAACCCGAAGCTTACGCCATCGGCCGGACCTTCTGGCGGGGCCGGCCCGTGCTGGTGGTGGCCGGCCGGGACCGGGCCGGGGTCATCTACGCAACCCTCCGGCTCGCCGACCTGGCAAGGGTTGACCCCGAGTTTGACCGGCGACCGGCGGTCCGCCGGGTCTCTCCGGCCTTCGGCCTGCGGCTGGTTGGGCCGCCCCTGGGGGAGCAGTCGGTGGACCCGGAGCGCGCCCTCCGGTGGGGTTTCAACGCCGTCGTGGTGCCCCCCTGGACCGGGGCGGTGGACTACGCCGCCTTTGACCCCCGGCTGGCAGGCTCTGACGCCTACCGGACCGAAGCCGCCTGGCGCGCCGAGCAGGCCCGGCGGCTCAAAGAGGCCGTCCGGGCCGCCCGGGCCTTTGGCCTCAAGGTTTTCAGTCCCGGCGACCTCCCGTCCCTGCCGGAATCGGTGGTGAAGTTCTACGGGCCCGAGGTGGGCGAAAACGGCCGCCTCTGTTTTGACCGCCCGAAAACCCAGGAGCTCTTGAGGTTTGCCCTTACCTATGCCCTGAAGGAGTTCGACCTGGACGGAATCATTGTGCGCACCGGTGAGAATTACTCCGGGCCGCCCCTGGTGGGCCAGCCCCTTTACGTCGCCTGGTGCGGTCCGGGCCAGCCCGTAGTTGACAGCCTGCGAACCCTGCTTAAACTGGAGGCCGGGATCGTTCAGGCCACCGGGAAGGTGGTGATCCAGCGGGCGTGGGATTTGGGTGCCGACGGTTTTCACGCCTCCCCCGCGGTGGTTCGGGCGGTGACGGCCGGCCTGGCGCCTGAGCCGGGTCTGATCCTGTCCTTTAAGCATACGGCCACCGACTTCTGGCAGTACACCGGCTGGAACCCGAACCTTCTGGAGGCCCCGGACGGCTTCCCGAGGCTGGTCGAGGTTGAGGGTGCCCGCGAATACGAGGGCAAGGGCGTCTTTCCGAGCTACGTTGCGCCCCTCCTTGTCACCGGCGGTGCCGGGCCCGGCAACCCCCTGGGGCGCGCCCGGCAGGCGGGTGCCGTCGGCCTGTGGCTGTGGAACGTTGGGGGCGGCTGGGGCGGCCCGGTTCCCCGGTCGGATCTCTGGCTGGACCTGAATGCCTACGCGGTGGGCCGACTTGCCTGGGAGCCCGATTCCAGCCCCGTCGGGCTGGCGCAGGCGTGGGCTGCCCGTCTCTTCCCGCCGGCGGCCGCCGCCGAGGTGGGCGGATTCGCCCTGGCGTCCCCCGAGCTGCTCAGGCTTATGCTGTACACTCGGGCCTACGCGGACCGGGCCGGGCCCTGGACGCCCAACAACCTCTGGGTTCGGGATGACGAAATTCGGGGCGGGTATAATCTTGTCCCGATCTACCAGGCAGTCAGGGACCGCGAGGCCTTCGCCGAAGCTGTTGCCGAAAAAGAAGAGGCCCGGCTCCGGATGCGGGAATGGGTTCGGCGGCTTGAAGGCGCCCTGGCCGGCGACGATTCGCCCCAGGCCCGGGCTGTCCTGGCCTCGGCTTACTACCAGCAGTCCCTCTTTGAACTCCTGGCCGACTACTTCACCGGGATCTTTTATTTTTACCGCTGGGCCGAGACCCGGCCGGCCGGGGCCGGGTACCGCGACCTGGCCCGCCGGCGGCTTGAGGCTGTCGCGAGCAGGCTCGAAGCCCACCGGGCCGCCGCGGCCGCGGCCGGCACCCCCTTCCGGGATGCCGGGATGCTGGCGGCCGTTCGGGACGCCCTGGCGACCCTCAGCGATTCAGCGCCTTAGCTGAATTCGCCGGAAGGCTTCGGCGAAGGGTATACCCTGGGGCTCGCCGACCTGGCGGGCGGCTTCCCGGACCCGCCGGTCCAGGTCCTCGGGGTCGCCGATCTGGGTCCGGTGACACCGGAGGGCGGCAATTTTCAGGTGGATGGTTTCGCTGATGTCCACCCACGTGTCCGGGTCGTCGCTTCCGGTAAGGTAAACCTCCGAAACCCGGTGGGGCTCCAGCCCCTCAGCTATAAGTTCGGGGAACATCAGCCGATTGCGCGCCAGCGGATAAACCGCATCCAGGGCCACGGTTCCGGTAACCCGGTGGTCGCGGTGCTGAATGAAGCGGCGCAGGCCGGGATAAGGGTTGTGGGTTACGACAATGTCGGGCCTGTAAAAGCGGATGAGCCGGACGACGTCCCGGCGCAGGACCGGCGTGTCCTCCAGGAAGCCGTCCGGGTAGCCCAGGAAGACAACCTCCCTGATGCCCAGAACCCGGGCGGCCTCCCGCTGCTCCTCCTCCCGGAGGCGCATCAGCCGCTCCGAGGTCATCTCCGGGTCGGAGGAACCCTTGTCCCCATTCGTTGTGACGGCCAGGAAAACCTCACGGCCTTCCCGGGCCCAGCGGGCGAGGGTTCCACCAGCGCCGAATTCGGCATCATCCGGGTGGGCGACAATCACCAGCACGCGGTTGAGGTCTTCGGGCATAATCCAGGAACCTCCAGTTTCAGCCGCTCAGGGTGCCGGTCCGGGCAGTTTCCGGACCGGCCCTCAGACTCGAGTACAGGTCGGCGAGGCGCGCCGCAACGGCCGGCCAGGTGAAGGCCTGAACGGAGGCCCTGGCCTCGGCCGCCAGCCGGCGGCGGAGGCCCTCATTGCCCAGGAGCAGTTCCAGGCGCTCGGTGAAGGCCTCGGGACAGTGCCACGAAACCAGGTAACCGTTCAGCCCGTCGACCACGGTTCGGGTCAGACCGCCGACCCGGGCGGCGATAACCGGGGTGCCGCAGGCCAGGCTTTCCAGGGCGACCAGGCCAAAGCTTTCGTGGTAGGAGGGGACAACAGTAACCGTCGCGGCGCTGAAATACCAGGGGAGCTGGCGGTGGGCCACCGGTCCGATAAAGCGGACGACGCCGTCCAGGCCGAGGTCCCGGACCAGGCTCTCCAGCCTCTCCCGTTCCGAGGCCGAGCCCCGGTCGCCCCCGACCACGACAAGCCGAACTCCCGCCGGGTCGTCGAGCCGGGCGACGGCCCGGAGGAGAATGTCGAGGCCCTTCAGGGGGTCGAGCCGGCCGACGTAAAGGATGACCGGCTTGCCGACGGGGAGGCCGAGCCGCCGCCGGGCCGCCCGGGGGTCCCGGGGCCGGAACAGGTTCAGGTCAACCCCGCACGGAATCACGAAGATTTTATAGGGCGAGGCCCCGTAAAGCCGGACCAGAAAGCCCTTCTCCTGCTCCGTCGCCGCAACCAGGGCGTCGGCCCCGGCTGCGACCCGCCGCTCGGCCTCCACCCGCTCCGGCGGCTCCTCCTCACCCACCCGGGCCTGGTATTTAACCAGGGCCAGAGTGTGGAACATCCCAACCAGGGGCACGTTCCAGGCCCGCTTGAGTTCCAGGCCCACCAGGCCGGAAAGCCAGTAGTGGGCGTGGATGAGGTCGTACCGGATACCTTCAGCCCGGGCGAACCGGCAGATCCGGCCGGCAAACGTTCGGTAGCCGGCGTACAGGGCGGCCCGGGAGAGGTCCGGGCCGACCGGAACGTGAACCAGCCGAACGCCGGGCGAAAGACGCGCCACCCCGAAGCCGCCGCCCCGGTGGGCGGCCGTGAAGATGTCCACCAGGAAGCCCCGACGGGCGAGCTCCCGGGCCGAGTCCCGAACGTAGACGTTCAGCCCGCCGCTGAACCGGCCGCCGAGCCGGGCCAGGGGGCACGTGTGGTAGGAGACCAGGGCGATCCGCATGGGCCTCAGGATGCTAACTAAAGTATATCAGTCCCCACCCGGTTCGGGCGGCCGGTCGGGGTTCTTAATCCCGGGGCACCCCCAGGTCCGACGGCAGCTGGTCGAGCCGGTACCGGCCGGCCAGGACGTCCTCAAGGTCCCAGTCGGCGTAGAGCTTCGGGAGCATATCGTAGGGCGTCCACTCCTTATTCTGGCCGTATTTGCCCTGGTACTCCTTGAGGGTTTCGCCCACGTAGTAAAAAACCATCTGCGCAATCCGGATGCCGACCGGTATCCGGATGTCTGACTGGGAGTGGTTGGTGATCTCCATGGTCCAGCGGGCGATGTAGCCGACATCGCCCAGGCCGGCGCACTTGCAGACCGAGAGGGCGGCCCGGCCGATGGATGACCTGGCCCGCATGGCCGCGGTGTAGCCGTTGCGGCCGCCGATGACCTCGAGGGTGTGGGCCAGGATGGTCTCCCCGGCCCGCACCAGGATGTAGTCCCGGGCGCGGATAGGCTCGCCCCAGAACGCCCGCACTCCCTCGGGGGTGAAGAAGTCCACTTCCCGGATGTTGCGATTGGGGGCGAAGTACCACTCGCCCAGCCGGACGTCGTAACTGTTGGTCCCGAGCTGGCGGATGTCGAAGGGCTCGATGACGATGTTGCCGGCCTTGAGCTGTTCAAGGATCTGGCGGTCGCTCAGCAGCATGGCATTCACTCCCAGTATCGGGGTTACACTGCGCCCACTTCAGCCCGAATTTACCCGGAAATTTCCACCGGCTTCAATCGTTCCCGGCCGGGACCGCTCCGGGGACCCGGGGTGGAATGGGGACACCCGGCACCGGGAACCGGGTGGCCAGCTCCAGAACCTCTTCCCGCACCTGCCGGTAGACGGCCTGGTCGCCGTAGTTGCTCAGGACCCGGACGATCCACCGGGCGATCTGCACCATTTCCGTGGGCCCCATGCCCCGGGTCGTCACCGCCGGGGTGCCGAGCCGGATGCCGCTGGTTACCGCCGGCGGCCGGGGGTCGAAGGGGATGGCGTTCTTGTTGCAGGTGATCCCCACCTGCTCCAGGGCCGCTTCGGCCTGCTTCCCGGTCAGGCCCGTCGAGGTCAGGTCGACGAGCATCAGGTGGTTGTCGGTGCCGCCGGAGACGATGCGGAGTCCCTGTCGGGCGAGCTCGGCGGCAAGGGTTTTAGCGTTTTCGACCACCCGCCGGGCATAGTCTTTGAAGGCGTCGGACATGGCCTCCTTGAAGCAGACCGCCTTGGCGGCGATGACGTGCATCAGCGGCCCGCCCTGGAGGCCCGGAAAGACGGCCCGGTCGATGGCCTGGGCAAACTCGGCCTTGCAGAGAATAAAGCCCGACCGCGGCCCCCGCAAGGTTTTGTGGGTAGTCGAGGTGACGATGTGGGCGTGAGGAACCGGGCTGGGGTGGATGCCGGCCGCGATAAGGCCGGCGGGGTGGGCCATATCCACCAGGAGCAGGGCGCCGACCCGGTCGGCAATCTCCCGGAACCGGGCAAAGTCGATGAATCGGGGATAGGCGGTCGCCCCGGCTACGATAAGCTTCGGCCGGTGCTCCACGGCCAGCCGCTCGACCTCGTCGTAGTCGATGGTCTCCGTCTCACGGCTTACCCCATAGGAAACGAAGCGGTAGCGCTTGCCCGAATAGTTGACCGGACTCCCGTGGGTCAGGTGGCCGCCGTGAGCGAGGTTCATACCCATAACCACATCCCCGTGCTCCAGGACGGCCATGTAGGCGGCCTCATTTGCCTGGGCACCGCTGTGGGGCTGGACGTTGGCATGCTCGGCCCCGAAGAGGGCCTTGGCCCGCTCCCGGGCAAGGTTCTCAACGATGTCCACGTACTGACAGCCGCCGTAATACCGGCGGCCAGGGTACCCCTCGGCATACTTGTTGGTTAAGATGCTCCCCGTGGCCGCCAGAACCGCCTCCGAACAGTAGTTCTCCGAGGCGATAAGCTCGATGCCGCTCCACTGCCGGTAGCCTTCCTGCTCGATGGCCGCGGCTACCTCCGGGTCGGTCAGGGTCAGGGCGTTCAGCATGGCCTACCTCCCTTGTCGATAGGTTTCCCCGAGCAGGGCCTGGTCGTGGATGCGCCAGGCCGCATCGATGATGGCGTAGAGGCCCCCCGAGACCAGGGAGTGAGCACCCATGACCACGGGGATGGGCGCCTGGGCCGCGGCGGCGGTGACCCGCCGGGCCAGGGGGTCCAGGACGGCCTCGAAGTCGCCCAGGTCCGAGTAAAATCGGTCGGCCCGGCTCAGGCGGAGCCCCAGGTGGGCGAAAAGGACCCTGGAATCGAGGAACATCGCCTGGCCGAGCCGGGCCATCCGCTCGAAGAAGGCCTCCACCCCCACCGCCTCCAGCAAAAAGCCCAGGACCGACCGCACCTGGCCGCGTTCTTCCCGCCCGTCGGCCTGCATTCCCCGCTCCTCAGAAAAAACCCGGGTCCGGCAGGCGGTTTCGCGTTCGAGGTGGGCCAGCACGTAGCTTCCCACCCGGCCGGCAACGATAACCTCGGCGTAGGGTTCCACAAGCCAGCCGGCAGCGGCCTCGAGGCGGCTGATATCAATCTGCGTCCCGGCCAGGACCTGCCCGAGGCGGGGCCGGTCGACCCCGTGGTATTTGAGGACGGCCAGGTCGGTCGGCGTATCCAGGTCGAACTGGGTTCGGGCCGAGCGGGGAAGTTCGGAAATGGGCAGGCCGGCCTGCCGGTAAAGGACCTGGGCCAGGGGGTTGTCCCGGGCGGGAAGGCTCACCCGCAGCAGGGCCTCGGCCGGGCGGAAGGCAACCAGGTCAGCGGAGAAGATATTGTTGGCGATGACGGCCGCCTCGGCCCCGGCCAGGCGGCCCACCAGGTCCCCGAGGAGCTCCACGTCAATGAAAGGTCCGAACCCGCCGCCCAGGTAAACCACTGCTTCCGGGCGGCGCCGGGCGACCAGGTCGGCGAGACTCTGGCCGAAGTGGAAGTTCGGTCCGCCCTGCCGCTCGACCACAACCCCGTCGGGGATGGGAAACTCCAGGTTGGCGTCGGTGACGAGGACAACTTCCCGGAAGAGGCCGGTTCGGGCGGCCAGTTCGGCGTTGTCCAGGGCGAGGGCCTGCTGGGCCCGGCCCACGAGGTCTTCCACCGGCGTGCCGCGCACCGAGCCGAGGTAGAGGACCAGAGTAGGCTTCATCCTCCTACCGGGATTATAACCTGCGCGCGACCTCAGAGCCGGATGGGCTCGGGACCGGGCAGCGCCGCCTCAACTTCAGCCCGGGCAGGCAGGGAGTTCATGGCCCCGAGGCGGGTCACCGACAGGCCGGCGGCCACGTTGGCCACCCGGAGGGCCGCCCAGAAATCGGCCCCGGCGGCCAGGGCGGCCGCCAGCCCCCCAACGTAGGCGTCTCCGGCCGCGGTGGTGTCCCGGGCGGCTACGGGCAGTGCGGGCAGGTGGAACTCACCGTCGGCGGTGGCCACCACCGAGCCCAGGGCCCCCAGGGTTACCACCGCCGCCCGGCGCACACCCATCTTGAGTAACCGGCGGGCGGCCTGCCGGGCCGTGGAAATATCGGCTACCGGAATGCCGGTGAGGGCCGTCGCTTCCGTCTCGTTCGGGGTAACCACGTCGGCCAGGGGGAGCAGGTCGGCGGCGCCGGCAACGGCCGGGGCGGGGTCGAAGACCACGGTTGCCCCCGACTCCCGGCCCAGGCGGAGGGCGGCCCGGGCGGTTTCCAGGGGTATCTGCAGTTCGACGGTCGCAACCCGGGCCCGGCGAAAGGCAGCGGCCGCCGCCCCGATGTCAGCAGGGGACAGGCAGGCGTTCGCCCCGGGGGCGTAGGCGATGACATTATTGCCCTGCGGGTCCACGAAGATGAGGGCGACCCCCGACCGGACACCGGCTTGCCGGCCGACATACCGGCAGTTAACTCCGGCCTGCCGGAAAGTGTCCAGGAGCTGGCGGCCGAAATCGTCCCGGCCCACCTTCCCGATAAAGGTCACACGCCCGCCGGCCCGGCAGGCGGCCACCGCCTGATTTGCCCCTTTCCCGCCCGGAACGATAACCAGCTCACGGCCGGTTACAGTTTCACCCCGAACCGGCAGGTGGGGGACCTCGATAACGAGGTCGATGTTGGCCGCTCCCACCGAGACGATGAGGTCAGCCCGAGGCATAACTCCCCGCACGGGAAACCGCCTCCGGGGCGCAAAAAATCTGGCCGCCGGGTCGCGGACGGCGGCCAGAAGGCACGTTTCGGGGGTGGGGCGTCTTAACGGGGCAGGCCGAGGCCACGGAGGGCGATGATATTGCGCTGAATCTCGGAGGTGCCCGCCGCAATGGTTGCGGCAAAGGACGTCAGATACATTCGCTCGATGCGGCCCTTCAGCGGCGCCCACTTCGATTTCGGCTCGAGCTGGCCGTAAAGACCCAGGATCTGCATCCCGGTGTTGGCGAGCCGTTGCGTAAGCTCGGTGCCGAACAGCTTAGACATGGACGACTCGTAGTTGGGGATGAGACCCCGGGCCTGCATCGACGCGACCCGGTAGGCAAGCATCCGGGCGACCTCGACCTCGATGGCCATCTCGGCCAGCTTGTGACGGACCACGACGTTCCGGGCCAGGGGCTGGCCGTTGCGGGTTGCCTCCCTGGTGAAAGAAACAAGCTCTTCGAGGGTCCGCCGGCCGCCGGCGGCGTACTGGACGCCCGACCTTTCAAAGTCGAGGGTCGTCATCATGGCGTACCAGCCCCGGTCCTTCTCCCCGACCATGTTGGACCGGGGAACCCGGACGTTGTCAAAGAAGACCTGGTTGAAGTTGTGGATGTCGGCCATGTTGTAAATCGGCTGAACGGTAATTCCCGGCCGGTTCATCTCGACCAGGAAGAGGGAGATGCCCCGGTGCTTGGGGACGTCCGGGTTGGTGCGGGCCCCGAGCAGACACCACTGGGCCCGGTGGGCGTTGGTGGTCCAGATCTTCTGCCCGGTGATTATAAAATAGTCGCCGTCCTCCACCGCGCGGGTCTGGAGCGACGCCAGGTCCGAGCCGGCGTTAGGCTCCGAAAACCCCTGGCACCAGGTGACCTCGCCCCGGGCGATAAGGGGCAGGTGCTGGCGCTTCTGCTCCTCGGTGCCGTGGACGATGATGGTGGGGCCGACGAAGTTGATGCCGAAGGAGCTCGGACCTAGCGGCGCCCGCCAGTAGGCCATCTCCTCGTTGAAGATGAGCTGTTCAATGAAGGAGCGGGCCTGGCCGCCGTATTCTTTGGGCCACGCTACCGTCAGCCAGCCCCGCTGGCCGAGCTTGCGGTTGAACTCCACCGCGAACCGCCACTGCTCGTCGGAATCCGCATCCTCAAGACTGCTTTCGACCTCGGGGGGAAGCTCCCGTCGGAGAAAGTCGCGGATCTCGTTGCGCCAGTTGAGTTCGGCCTCGGTCAGTTTGAAGTCCATCGGTTTCCTCCTTGGGCACGCCGCTCGAGGACCCTCGCAACCGCCGTGAGGGCCATGTAAGCATACGCGATGAAGTCGGCCGGGGTCAAGTCCAGGGGTTTGAGGTTTTCAATCCGCTCCGGGCTGAAGGCGTCCCCGACGAAGTTAAGTTCGTACTCATAAAGATTGCCGTCAGGGGCCAGCACAACACAGCCCACGTCCGCCCTGACCCCCGGCGGCGGGACCTCAAGGGTTTCAAACTCGGCACCGGGAAACCGGGGAAACGGCCGGAGCCGGTCGGCCGCGGCCCGGAGCAGGCCGGCGAGCCGGTCGGCCGCCTCGGCAAGGATGGCGTCGGCCTGGGAAAGGAGTTCGTCAGCCACCGGTTAATTATACGCGGACTGCCGGCGAGCGTTCATCTGCCGGGACAGTCTGAATGGGCAGGGGAAGCTGGCCGGGGACGGCCGGTGGCGGCACCCTGAACCGGACCCGGGATGCGAGCCTTGCGAACCGGGCGGCCAGGTCCCCCCGGTAACGGGCGGGCGGGTTCGGGCCCCGGCTGTACAGGGCCTGGTAGCACGCCCGGAGGCCGGGAAACTGCTCGCCAACTTCCGCCAGAAAGAGGTCGCGGATGCCCGATTCCAGCCGGAGCACCCCGGGGTAAACGGCGGCGGCCCCGTGGTCGGCCGCGGCCCGGACCACGGCCGCAAGCTGGTCCGGTCGGTCGGTGAGCCCGGGCAGGATCGGGGCCAGGAAGATGTTCACCCGGATGCCGGCGGCGGCCAGCCGCTCGACGGCCCGGAGCCGGCTGGTCGGGGGCGGGGTGTGGGGCTCGAGCCGCCGCCAGAGGTCCGCATCCAGGGTTATGAGGCTGACGTTGACGGCAAAGTCGGTCAACCGGGCCAGCTCCTGGAAGAGGTCGATATCCCGGACCACCAGGGTCCCCTTCGTTGTGACGGAGCACGGGTTGGCCCGCCGGGCAAAGACTTCAAGACAGCGCCGGGTAATGAGATAGCGGGCCTCCGCCGGCTGGTACGGGTCGGTGGCGGTGCCCACCGCGACCCGCTCACCTTTCCACCCCGGGCGGGAAAGTTCGGCCCGGAGGACCTCGGGCAGGTTGACCTTGACGAAGATTATCCGCTCAAAGTCGGCGCCGGGGTCCAGGTCATAATAGGCATGGGTTACCCGGGCGTAGCAGTATTTGCACCCGTGGCGGCAACCCCGGTAGGGGTTAAGCGACCACCGAAAGGGCATGCCCCGGACCCGGTTGAGGGCCGCTTTGACCCGGATCTCAATATAGTCGGGACGGGCCATCACTCCAGGTAAGAGTAGCACATTTGTGCGTAGCAGTCAAGGGGCTGCGGCTCCGGGTCCCGGGGGCTCCGGCCGGCTCTGACCCCAAAGTTTTTGAGGCGGAAATGGAGGCGGCCCGGGTTTTGCCGAAGTCGGTCTGGCCGACCCGTCAGCTCAAGCGATTCTACGGTCCCAGCGGCGGACCAGGCCTGCCTGACGGCAGCCGGCGGGCGCGGTCAGGCTGAAAGTGGGTGGCGGGCGAAGAAGGCGGCCAGGGCGCCGGCCAATGCCTGTCGGTGGTGGGGGTCCTCAAGGTGGAGGAAGTGGGTTGCCCCTGGAAGGACGAACCCTTCGGCCTTTGGGAGCCATTCCAGTAAAAGCCGGTACGTCTCGCCGAATCGGGGGTGGAGCGCCGGGCTGCCCCCGCCGAGTACCACCAGGACGGGCTGTTTGATCCGCCGCGCCTCCCCTTCCCCGAAGCTCCAGTCGACCAGCCCGATATCCAGCTTAAAGACGGCGTCAGCATCTGCCACCGCCTGACCAACCGCGCCGGGCAGGACCCGCTCCAGGGCGGCGCGGCTATAGCCCGGCCAGCGCGCCTGAATAGCCTGTTCGACGGTAGCGACCCCGGCCGCCCCTTCACGGTAGTGACGGGCCATTTCCAGCAGGGAAGCCCGGTAGGATTCGGCGGATGGGCCGACGAAGAGCGCCGGCTCGAAAACCCCAAGGGTTGCGACGGCGTCCGGGGCGTCGAGGGCCAGTTGAAGGGCGACGGCGCCGCCCAAAGAATGCCCCACCACGTGGGCCTGGCCTATGCCCAGCTTCGACATGAGCCCCAGGCAGTCGGCGGCCTGGCGGGCGATGGTGGTGGGGCCGGGGGTGCGGGTGCTGAGGCCGTAGCCGCGGCGGTGGTAGGCGATAAGTCGATACCGTCCGGCAAGGCCAGGCTCCGTAAAAAGCGGCCTGAAGGAGTCAGCGATGAAGGCGCCATGGATGAAGACAACCGGGTCGCCCGTACCCCGGACTTCGTACTCCAGCGTAATGCCGTCGAGTACCGCCGATTCCACAGTTACTTCATACTCCCGTTACGGGTGCCCGCCCGGGCGTTCCGGCCGCTGGGTGTGTTTCGCCCGGCCTGAAAGGAGAAAACGGGCAAATAAGAGGGCCCACAAGGGATAGCAGATTCCGGCGGTCACCCCGCCCAGGGCTGTGAGCGGATGGTTTGGCCCGCCGAGGAGGAATCCTGCGATGGTCAGCACGTACCCGGCGCCGGCGACGAAGCCAAGGGCAACCAGCCCGCGGGGTATCAATCCTTCGACCCAGCAACCGTAGGTATAAACCATTAATGCCAGGCCGAACACACCGAAACCCGCAGGAACAACGATAGAAGTGTCGGCAAAAGTTATCAGTCGAACGATGAGCAGAACCTGAAGTAATGCCGCCAGCAATAGTGAAATCGTGGTCAGCATTAAAATTATCAAGCTGATTCCAAACAGATAGACTCTATTCATGTTATAGAGTACAAAAACCACCGGTAGTGCTGACACGGCGATAAGTATACTGGCGACGTCGTTGATGGTTCCCCACGGCTCGCCCAGGGCAAAAAACATGCCCAGAGTAATGAGTCCCACGACCACCGCGACCGCGCCCACCGCGGCCGACCAGGCGGCAAGGACCAGGATACGCCCGGATGCGATGGGGCGGATTTGTCCGTTCATTGCGCTGGTAGGCGGTGGCCGAAGGCACGCCCCACCGGGGCAAGCACCGCGTAAAGCAGGCGCTGTACCCACTCCGGCGGGGTTGTTATCCGAATCTCCTGCCAGAAGGTCTGACCCAGGATGCCAAGCATCATTATCGGCGGCATGCCCCGGCTGTTAAGCTTTCCCGCCCGTGCCAGGGCAAAGAGGGTGTCAAAGAACGCCTCCGTTTTGAGGGCCGGGCGGAACTCCTGCCGGTAGTGAGCCTCTTCATTACCCTCGACCCAGAAATGGTGCGGCACACCCGGCGGGATCACGATCCCCTCGCCCTCCCCGACCACCTGCTCCGCCCCAGCTACCCGAAATCGTAACCGGCCGCGGTAGACCTCGCATCTGCTCTCCTGGAAGGGGTGAATATGCTCCGGTTCGCGTTCCCCACCCGGCAGGCTGACGCAGTCGATTTCCAGCCGCTCCCCGGCCGAATCCTCACCCGTCACAACGAACCGCATCCGCTGCCCCGTCCGTGGGTTGAAGATTTCTTTGGGTTCGTTCACAGTCCAGCCCCTTTCCTGCAATATGTTTGTCAGTATAGAGGCCGGCTGTTGAGAAATGGTTGGCGTTGGCTTAAAGAAAGGGTGGAGATAGCCGGGTCACGTTCACGCATGCGGCGGCCAGGGCTCAGTCCGGTCCCCGGGGCCGTCGGCGGCTGCTCCCTTCTGGCCCAAGGGCCACCTAACCGCAGCTTCGGGCCGTGCCCGTCTTCGCCGTAGCGGTAGTAAGCGTAATAGCCCCGGCCCCGGCGCTCCACCCGGTTCACCACCACACCCACGACCCTCACCCCCCCGGCCTTAAGCTGGTTTACGACCCGGACCACTTCCTCCCGGTCTGTGGAACCCAGGCTGACCACAAGAATGAGGCCGTCGGCGGCGCCCGCAACATTGAAAAGGTCGGCCCCGGCCGGGGCGGTGTCAACCACCACGGCGTCAAACTCCTGGGCCGGCGACCGGATGAGCTCCCCAAACGGGCGTGAGCCCACCAGGTCCCCGGGATTCGGCGCCGGCGTCCCGGCCGGCAGCACCCACAGGCCCCCGTTTACCGGCCGGACTCCCCGGCCCGGCTCAAGTCGGGCGTTTACCAGCCAGCGCGCAAGCCCCGGCGACCGCCCAACACCCACGAGGCCGTCCAGGGCTGGCCGGCGCAGGTCGGCGTCCACCAGCAGGACCCGTTCCCCCGGGCTGCCAGCGCCCGGTTAAGGTCGGGCATAAGCCGAGTCCTCTGACGCTGGGCCGGCCCAGCCCTGACCCGCCGAACTCACGGTCGACCGAAATCCGCTCCCAGTCCCCCCGAAAGGAGCAGGAGACCGAGCAGGAAGGCCCAGGGGGGATAGCAGATCACCGCCGCAAGACCGCCCAGCACCGTTAGCGGATGGTTCTGGCCACCGGCCAGGAACCCGGCAATTGTCAGCAGATAGCCGGCCCCGGCTGCAAAGCCCAGCGCCGCCAGACCCCGGGGCTGAACTTCGGCCGTCCATCCGACATAGCTATAAAACATTAAAACCGCACCAAATAAGCCAAAAGCTAGCGGGACGATAATAGCTGTCTGGGTAAATGTGACCAAACGGGCCACCAGCAGCGTTTGAAACGCTGTTACAAGTAACATGGCCATGATCCCCAGAAGAAACAAGTAAAAACTTGCTAAAGGCGCCGGGACTCGACTCATAAGGTACAGCTGGACCAGTACGGGTAGAACCGATAGGGCAATGACTATGCTTGCGATGTCGTTCATAGTGCCCCACGGTTCTCCGGTAACAAAGAACATTATAAGGGTCACAAACCCAATAATAACTGCCGCGGCGCTTACAATCGCGCACAGGCCCGCAAACGTTAACGCCGGCTCAGCCACCGCCTATTTCCCCCGAGTCTTCTGGGGGAAGATTACCAGCTGGGCGTTAAGGACCCGTGCAGTTCGCGATGGAGAAGGGGTTGAGGCCAAGCTTCAGGGTGGCTCCTGGGGCCGAGTTCCTCGGATTCCGGACGCAAAGGCGCAGAACGCCGGGCTGGTGGGCAAGGCGGGACTCGAACCCGCACGGGTTGCCCCACCGGCTCCTAAGGCCGGCGCGTCTGCCAGTTCCGCCACTTGCCCGAATCAGGTTGAGCCGATGACAGGCTCCCAGCACCCATTATAAATCGGCGGGGTTCGCGGTGCCACGTTTCCTATTGGCCGCTGCTTCACCGGTGATTAACTGCCGGTTAACCCGATTTTAAAGCTGACGGGGTAGAAGAATAATTAGAGTGAAAGTCATCCGAAAACCTTCGAAAGGGGCGAGCGTTATGAACGGTCAGCTTTTTACCGAGCAGGTTCCGGAGCCTGAACCTGTTCGCCGGCGCCTGCCTGGGGTGCTCCGGCGGGGGATCTGGCTTGCGGCGGCCCTGCTGTTGGGCGTCCTGCTGGGGGCCACGGGTTACGGGGTTTACGGGGCTCACTTCCGGCCCGGCGCGGCGGGCGCGGTCCCGGCCGCGGCCACCACCTCGGAGCTTCAGGCTGACCTCATTGCGGCTGTCCAGCGGGTCAGTCCCGCCGTTGTCAGCATTCGGGCCGGCGGCGGTCTCGGGTCAGGGGTGATTTACGACCCGTCAGGCCTGATTCTTACGAATGCTCACGTCGTCGGCGGGGCAAGAAACGTCAGCATTGAACTGGCTGACGGCCGCCGATTTCAAGCCCGTGTTCTGGGTGCCGACCCCGGCTTTGACCTGGCGGTCCTGAAGGTCGACGCTTCGGACCTGCCGGTCGCTCCCCTGGGCGACTCGTCCCAGCTCCAGGTCGGCCAGTTCGTGGCCGCCATTGGCAACCCTTACGGTCTCGACCACACCGTCACGGTCGGGGTTATCTCCGCCCTAAACCGGCCGATTGCCGGCTCTGAAGCCGGCTACACCCAGCCGATGATTCAGACCGACGCCGCCATCAATCCCGGCAACTCCGGCGGCCCCCTCATCGACCTGGCGGGCAATGTAATCGGAATCAACACCCTTGTCGCCGCCCCGGCCGGTGTGCCGGCCCAGGGGCTCGGGTTTGCCGTGCCCGTGAACACGGCCAAGCGGATTGCCGGCCAGCTGGCCAGTCAGGGGCGGGTGACCCAGAGCGGCCTCCCGTACCTGGGCGTGCGGATCACGGATTCCGGCGGCCGCGCAACACCCGGGGTCGACTACGGGGCCCTCATCGTTCAGGTTGAACCCAACGGCCCGGCCGCCCAGGCCGGCCTGCGGGCCGGGGATGTGATCACAGCAGTCGACGGCCACGATGTCTACTCCGTCGACCACCTGCTCCAGCAGCTTCTTCAGCACAAGCCCGGCGACCGGGTGACAGTTCAGGCCGTCCGGAGCGGCCAGACCATCACCGTAACCGTTACTCTCGGCGAGGCCCCCAGCCGCTCAGGTTAAGACTGCGGGGAGCGGTTCGAAAGGTTGGGGCGGGAACGTCCCCGGTTCCCGCCCTGTTTTCTTCCGGCTTCCGCGGCCGGGGTGCGGCCACCACGGGGAACCGAAAAGATTCGCCCGGCCTCCGGCACCTGACCGGGGCAGGCGGGTCAGTCGTCGTGCGGCGCGGGGGTCGGCACCGGTTCGGCGCGTCCGGCCCGACGACGTTCCCGGGCCGAATCCGGGATCAGAAACACCAGCGGTAGAACCAGCCCCGCCAGGAGGGCGGCCGCTCCGGTGAAGATGGCCCGCAGTCCCGCCGCCCGGTCAGGCACCAGGTCCAGGATCAGCACGACTACGGCCGTCCCGAGGATGCCCCCGGTGGACCGGAACATCCCCCGCAGGCCGGTTATCGCCCCGGCCCGCTCCGGCATCAGGTCAAGGACGGCATTGTTGGCGGCCGGGGCCGCCAGACCCATCCCAAGTCCGGCCAGACCCATCTGGAGGGCCAGCAGTCCGAAGGCCCCAAGCCGCAGGCCGTCAAGGGAGACTTCGGACCAGCCTCGGCCGACCAGGAAGAGCGAAAGGCTGATCAGGCCGATGCCGAGGGCCATGGGCAGGCGGTAGCCGAGGCGGAGGAGAAAGAGGCTCACCAGGGTCGCCGTAACGGACATGACCAGCGACCGGGGTGTCAGAATCGCCCCGCTCTCCACCGGACTCATCCCGAACTGGACCACCGCGTAATAAGGCACGAACGAAAAGAAGCTGAAAACGCAGGCCCCGAACATCAGGTTGTAAACGTTGACGGTTAAAAATGGCGGGCGGCCGACGAGAGCCGGGTCGACCAGGGGGTCTTCGACCCGGTGCTCATGGACCCAGAAGATGCCGAGCAGTACGGCCGCCAGCCCCACCGGTACCCAGAAGACCGGGGAGGTCACGAGCCTGGGATTGTCTCCGACGGCGGTCAGAGCCGCCAGTAAGGAAAAGATTGCGCCGGCGAAGGTCAGGGCGCCGGCAACGTCAATTCGCTGGGGCTTGCGGGGCTCGGGACGCCAGAGCCGGCGCAGAACCACCAGGATAAAGATTCCGATCGGGACATTTACGAGAAATATTTCCCTCCATGAAATGAATTGCAGGATGAGGCCGCCCAGATTTGGGCCGATAATGCCGCCCAGGGGAAAAATACTCGAAAACAGGCCGATCATCTGCTGGCGGGATTCGGGAAATTCACGCGAAACGATCGCGGCTGAAAGGGGCAAAAATCCCCCGCCGCCAAGGGCCTGGACCACCCGAGCGAGAATCAGTAAATAAATATTCGGGGCGAGCCCGCACAGCATCGACCCCACCGTGAAGAGCACAACTGAGAGAAAGAAGAGCCGAAGTAAGCCGAAGCTTTCCCCCAGCCGGCCGGCCACCGGCATCACGACGGTCTGGACCAGGGAGTAGGCAGTCAGAGTCCAGCCCACCCAAACCAGCGAGGTCCCCAGGTCGCGGGTGATGGCCGGGATCGCGACCGCCACTACCGTGCTGTCAATTGAAAACATCAGGAGGCTGAGGGCCGCGGCCGCAAAGAAGAGATACCGGGCGCTCCTGTTGCGCTGACTCCTGGTCACTGGTGCTCCGGACCCGTGCCGGTCAAACTGCCTAGATTATCGCGCCGGCCCACCCCGACGGGCAACGGTCCGGCGAGCCGGAGCCGCCGCGAACCTGCCTGGGCCCCTGCCCTTCGGCCGGCATTTAATCGTGAGCAAACCCGGCGGAGCCGATTCTAACCCCGGCCACCGAGGCGGCCCTCGCGGCCAGTCCGCCCACGGAAACCTCAATCAGGCCAGGGCATCGACGTTCGGGCCTCCGGCGCGAAATTCCAGGCCGGCCAGAATTAGCCGGGCGGCGTCGGCCAGCCCGGCCGGGACCTGCACCCGGACCCCGGTCAACGTAAGCCCGAGGGCGGGGAAGAGGGGCATATCCTCAGGGTCCAGGCGGGCAGGGATGCCGGCCTGGCGCAGGAGCTGGCACCACAGTTCGGCGACCAGCTGATTCGGGGCCGTTGTCAGGTAGACCCAGTCGGTGTGCTCGGCGGCCACGGTCAGCGGGTCTCCCGCGCCCGGGCCCGGAATATCAGGCGGATGGGGTTGCCCACGAAAGCGTAGGCACTGCGCAGCTGGTTCTCGATGTAACGTTGGTAGGAAAAGTGAACAAGCTCCGGGTCGTTGCAGAAAAACACGAAGGTTGGCGGGTCGGTCTCGGCCTGGGTGGCGTAGTAGATTTTGAGCTGCCGGCGGCCGCGGCGGGGGGGCGGGTGGCGGAAGAGGATGTCTTTCAGCAGTTCGTTGAGCTCAGCCGTGGGGATTCGCTTCCGGCGCTCGGTGCGGACCAGAACCACCTGGTCCATGAGTTCTTCGGTCCCCTGCCTCAGCTTGGCCGATGTGAAGACAACCGGCGCGTAGTCAAGAAACTTCAGCTCCGACCGGACGTAGGCCTCGTATGCCCGGGTATCCTTGTTGGGGACCAGGTCCCACTTGTTGACGGCGATGACGACCCCCTTGTAGGCGTCGACAATGAGGCCGCCGATATGGGCGTCCTGGGCCGTGACCCCTTCCGCCCCGTCAATCATCAGAACCGCCACGTCGCACCGTTCGATGGCCTGGACGGCCCGGAGTACGCTGAACCGCTCGACACCCGGCTGAACCCGGCCGCGCCGCCGAATCCCGGCCGTATCGATTAAAAGGATCGGGTGCCCTTTGTATTCGATCAGCGTGTCCACAACGTCCCGGGTTGTGCCCGGGATTTCACTCACGGCGGTGCGCTCGTAGCCAACGATGGCATTAAGCAGCATTGATTTCCCGACATTGGGTCGTCCGACGATGGCCACCCGGGCAAAGGCCTCCGGTTCAGCGACCGGTTCGGCCGGCGGAAGGGCCTCAAGGATCCGGTCGAGCAGGGCATCGATTCCGATACCGTGAAGGGCACTGACCAGCACCGGCTCCCCAAGGCCCAGCCGGTAGAAATCGGCGAGCTCGAGGCGGTCGGGCCGGCCCTCCGCCTTGTTGACGGCGAGAATCACCGGCTTGCCCGAGGCCCGGAGCAGGTCGGCGGCCTCCCAGTCGGCCGCGGTCAGACCCGTCTGGGCGTCGCCGACGAACACCACCACGCTTGCCTCCTGGATCGCCCGGCGAACCTGGGCCTGGACGGCCGCCTCCAGTTCGGATCCCGCGGCCGGGTCGAGTCCGGCCGTATCCACCAGGTAGAAGGGCCGACCCCGCCACTCGGTTCGGGCGTAGATCCGGTCGCGGGTGGTGCCCGGCTCGCCGTGAACGATGGCCAGCCGCTGCCGGAGAATCCGGTTAAAGAGGGTCGACTTGCCGACGTTAGGCCGGCCGACGATGGCAACGACGGGTGCGGTCACAGGGCTCCTTAACGGCTGATGGTAAGAGTCCGGCGGGCAGGCTGAACCCGGACGAGGCTCAGGCCGTCGGGCAGGGTCACCCTGGGGGTGACGTCGTAAGTGCCGGGGCCCAGTCCGGCCGCATCCACCGTAACGGAGATGGCCTGCGGGTCGGTGGCATTCAGAAGGGGAAGCGGGCCGGCGACCGTCACGTTAAACGGGTCAACCTGGGCGCGAAGCCCGGGACCCAGGTTAAGCACCATCGGCGCAATCTGAAACGTCCGGGTACCGGAGGTCGGGGCGATGGTAAGCCGGACGTTGACCGCAGGCTGGCCGAGCACCGTCACCCCATCCGGCAGGGTTAGTCGGACGTTCCGGACCTGGGTCGAGGTGAGGCCGTCGATGGAGATAGGTTCAGTCCTGAGGTTATTGATGTTCTCGACCGCTTCGCTTGCCCCCACAATGGTAACAATGGCCGGGTCCACAGTGATCGACTGCAGCCAGTAGCCGGGGGCCGGGTCGCCGGTCACCGCCACGATAACCGGGACCTGACGCTGAACGAGAACCTGGTCGACCGGTACCCGAACCGTGACCAGCTCCGGGTCGACGGTCAGGCCGCTGACCGGGTTGCCCTGGGCGTCTATCGGGCGGACCGGGACGTTCTGGACAATGGTTGACCGGGCGGACTCGAGGCGGACGACGGCAACCGCCGAGCGCACCTGCCGGACAACCGGGTCGGCCCCCCGGACCTTAACCGTTTCCGGGGAAACCGACGGGGTCCGGTTGATGTACCCAACGGGGGGACTGCCCTCCAGCTCCACCCGGACGGTAAGGGTTTCCTCGCGGATCGGCTCCAGTCGCACGGTGACCGCTGGCGGGCTCACCTGCAGGATTCTGACGTCGGGGTCGGAAGAGGTGACCTGGACGGGAACCTGCTGGACCCCTTCCTTTGCGTTGCGCAGGTCGGCCACGGCCCGGAAGCTCGTCGGCCGCAGACGCGACCATGAATCCTCGGGGGCGCTGATCCTGACGGTCACCGGTTCGACGCTTCCGGGCGGGTAGACTTCCAGGTAGGCCGGCTTGTTCACCAGCTCGACGGGGATTTGAACGGGGAAGGTGCCCTGGCGGGAAAGGGTCTGGTCGGTTCCGACAAAGAACCAGAGGGCAACTGCCAGGGCCAGGGAGATGATGGCCAGGCGGTAGTTCTCCCGCACCGACCGGAGGGTTTCCACTGCCAGAAACCCCACCACCCACAGGACGGTGCCGAGACGTTCCGTCGTCCTCTGAAGCATTTGTTCAGGTCTGGAGGAACCGTCTCGTCGGCTTCCAGATGGGAGGCCGGAACTCCTCCCAGCCGAAAAGCTTCACGAGCCAGCCCCGGAGCTGGTCGGGGCTGAGGTTCCGGTGGATCTGGCCGTTGTGGGCCAGCGAAACCTGCCGGGTCTCCTCGGAGACGACTATGGCGACCGCGTCGGTCTGCTCGGTGATGCCGATGGCAGCCCGGTGCCTGGTGCCAAGGTCGGGGGGCGCCGACTCGGCGATAGGAAGCACGCAGCCGGCCGCGATCACGCGGTCCTCACGCATGATGACCGCCCCATCGTGGAGGGGCGACCCCGGCTGGAAAATGCTCAGAAGGAGCTCCACGGAGGGGGTTGCGTCAAGGCGGACGCCGGTTTCGGCGTGGTCCTCCAGGCCGGTCTCCCGTTCGATGACGATGATGGCCCCGACGCGGCGGCTAGAAAGCCGCTGACAGGTCGCAACCAGGATGTCGATGATGTGGGGCCGGGCGGTGTGGGCCCGCAGGAGCTCAGGCACATTTGTCCGGCCGATTCGCTCCAGAGCGCGGCGAAGCTCGGGCTGAAACAGGACGGGGACGGCGACCAGGAGTGCCGGCAGAGAGTTCCGGAGAAGCCAGTTGAGGGTTGTCAGCTGAAGCAGGCTTCCGAGAATATGGGCGGCAACCAGGAGGACCAGTGCACCCCGCAGGACGGCCATCGCGGTGGTGCCCCGAACCAGCAAAAGCAGCCAGTAAAAGATGAAAGCAATGATTAAGATGTCCAGCAGGTTGCCCAGCCTGAAACTTCCGAGCGCCCAGACCAGCGTATCTCGGGCCTGATCAACAACCGGTGGCATCAGAGCCGGTCAAAGACCCACAACAGAATCGCCTTCTGCCCGTGGAGCCTGTTCTCCGCCTGGTCAAAGACGATCGACCTGGGCCCGTCGATCACTTCGGGGTCGACTTCCTCACCCCGGTGGGCCGGCAAATCGTGCATGAACACGGCGTCAGGTGCCGCCGCGGCCATGAGCTCGGGAGTCACCCGGTAAGCGGCAAAAGCCTGCCGGCGTACCTCGGCCTCGGCCTCCTGGCCCATACTGGTCCAGACGTCGGTGTAGACCACGTTCGCACCCTGGACTGCCTCCCAGGGGTCGTTCAAGAAGCGGATGTCGGCCCCGCTGACCCTTGCCCGTTCCAGTGCGGCCTGCTTGACCGCGTCCGGCACCTCGTAGCCGGGCGGGGAGGCGAGCCGGATGTTGAGCCCCACGCTGGCGGCGGCCAGGACCAGGCTGTTGGCTACGTTGTTGCCGTCGCCGATAAAGGCGACAGTTATCCCCTGGAAGGTCCCGAACCGTTCGTAAACGGTGAGGAGGTCACCGATGGCCTGGCAGGGATGCTCGAAGTCCGAGAGGGCATTTATCACCGGGATGCCGGCCCAGGCTGCCAGCTCCCGAACCGTTTCGTGGCGGAAGGTGCGGGCGGCGATGGCATCGACATAGCGGGCGAGGACCCGGGCGACATCGGCAACGGGCTCCCGCTGGCCGAGACCGACCTCTTGAGGTGAAAGATAGATTGCCCGTCCGCCGAGCTGGGCCATCCCGACGTCGAAGCTAACCCGGGTTCGGAGGGACGGCTTCTCAAAGAGCAGGGCCAGGGTCCGGCCAGCAAGGGGGCTATCACCGGGGTTCTTCTTGAGGGTAGCCGCCCTTTCGACAAGGAAACCCGGAAGGTCGACCGGGGTGTCGAGTATACCGATAAAATGGCGGGCCATCACTAGCATTATATGGTCCGTCTAATGCGCTGAACAAGGCTTTGGCTGACATTGACCTGGCCGGCGCCGGGCCGGTATAATACGAGTGGCACTGGGGAGTGGTGTAGCTGGTAACACGCCTGACTCTGGATCAGGAGATCCCAGGTTCGAATCCTGGCTCCCCAGCCGGACCGGCTGGCTCTGGCCCGCTTTATTTTTCGGCTCCCTGCGGTGCTGATAACTTGTTCCGCAAGCCGGAACCCCCGGCCGCTGTTGCGTGCCCCCGCCTTTGCCGATAAAATCTCTGGGTGTTATGCGCGTCGTCTTCATGGGCACCCCGGAATTTGCCCTCCCGACCCTTCAGGGTCTGTGGGACCGGGGTTACGAGATTCCGGGTGTGTTCACCCGGCCGGATAAGCCCGCCGGCCGCGGTCAAAAACCGACCCCCTCCCCCGTAAAAGAGCTTGCCAGCCGCCTTGGCCTCCCGGTCTACCAGCCGACCACCCTGCGCCGACCCGCTGTTGCCGAAGTCATCCGGAAGCTCGAACCCGATGTGGTTGTTGTTGCCGCCTACGGCCTTATCCTTCCCAAGGAAGTTCTCGAAATACCCCCTCACGGCTGCCTCAACGTGCATCCTTCCCTCCTGCCTCGCTGGCGGGGCCCCTCCCCCGTCGCCTTCGCAATCCTGGCCGGCGACGAATACACCGGGGTGACCGTCATGCTTATGGACGAGGGGATGGACACCGGCCCCATCCTGGCCCGCTCCGACCCGGTGCCTATCGGACCCGACGACACCACCGGAACCCTGACCCCGAAACTTGCCCAGGTCGGCGCCGCGTTGCTGCTGGAGACCCTGCCCCGCTGGGTGGCGGGGGAAATCGTTCCCGAACCTCAGGACGATTCGAAGGCGACTTACAGCCGGTTGCTCACTAAGGAGGACGGAGCCATCGACTGGGGGCGTCCGGCCGAGGAGATATGGCGGATGGTCCGGGCCTTCGACCCCTGGCCGGGGACGTTCACCCGCTGGCAGGGCAGACTCTTGAAGGTGCTGGCCGCCCGGCCGGAACCCGGCGAGTCTCACCAGCCGGTGGGAACGGTCATCCGGGTCGATTCCGGGGCGGCCGTCCAGACCGGACGCGGCCTTCTGCGGCTTGAGCGCGTCCAGCTCGAGGGCCGCCGCCCGGTGGGGATTGACGAGTTCCTTCGTGGCTACCCCCACTTCATCGGGAGCCGTCTGCCGGGTTGATTACTGGTTTGCGGCCCCCGTTGGTGTTATTCTTTTGTGGGAGCGTAATTCTCACGAACGGGAGCGTTGCGCGATGATTGAGCAAACGGTTCTCAGCAAGGAACTCCTCCTCGGGTTCTACCGCCAGATGGTGCTTATCCGCCGGTTCGAGGATAAGGCGGCAGAAATGTACACCCTCGGGAAGATCGGCGGGTTTTTGCACCTCTACAACGGTGAGGAGGCGGTGGCGGTGGGGGCAATCTCCGTTCTCCGGCCCGAAGACCACATCTTCACCCACTACCGCGACCACGGCCACGCGCTTGCCCGGGGGATGGACCCCCGCCGGGTCATGGCCGAGCTTTTCGGCAAGGCCACCGGCGTCAGCAGGGGCCGGGGCGGCTCGATGCACCTGGCCGACCCGTCCCTGCGGTTCTGGGGCGGCTATGCCATCGTCGGCGGGCACATCCCGCTGGCCTGCGGCATGGCGCTGGCCGTCCAGTACCGGGGTGCGGACGAGGTTGTCCTGTGCATATTTGGCGACGGGGCGACCAACATCGGAGAGTTCCATGAGGGCCTCAACCTGGCCGCCCTCTGGAAGCTGCCCGTAATCTTCCTGTGTGAGAATAACTTCTACGGCATGGGCACCCATGTCCGCCGGGCCGCATCCACACCTGAGATCTACCGCCGGGCCGAGGTTTACGGCATCCGGTCCGAACAGGTGGACGGGATGGATGTTCTTGCGGTCCGGGACGCGATGACCCGGGCCATGAACCATGTTCGGGGCGGGAACGGGCCTTACTTTATCGAAGCCCTCACCTACCGATTCCGGGGCCACTCCATGGCTGACCCCGAGCTTTACCGGAGCCGGGAAGAAGTCGAGGAGTGGCGCCGCCAGCGCGACCCGATTGTCCGGTTCAGCGCGTACCTTACCCAGAACGGGTATGCGAGCGCCGACGAGCTGGCGGCCATTGAGCAGGAGGTTGAGGCGGAGGTCGAAGAGGCGGTCCGGTTTGCCGAGGAGAGCCCCGAACCGCCCCTCGAAAGCGTCACCGAATACGTCTACGTGAATCCAGGTCCCGCTCGGAGGGTTGCCCATGCCTGAGCTGACATTCCGTGAGGCATTGCGTCAGGCGCTCCGGGAGGAGATGCTCCGGGACGAGCGCGTGTTTCTCATGGGTGAGGATATCGGAGCCTACGGCGGCTCCTACGCCGTGACCCGGGGTCTCCTCGAGGAGTTCGGGGAAAAGCGCGTTAAGGATACGCCCATTGCCGAGGCCGCCATCGTCGGACTGGCAACCGGGGCGGCCATCGGCGGTCTGAAGCCGGTGGCCGAGCTGATGACGATAAATTTCAGCCTGCTGGCCGCCGACCAGATAATCAATCACCTGGCCAAGCTTTATTACATGTTCGGCGGCCAGTTCACGGCGCCGGCGGTGATCCGGACCGCCGCCGGCTGGGGTCAGCTCGGGGCGACCCACTCCCAGTTTCTCGAGGTCATCTACAGCCACGTTCCGGGGCTCAAGGTCGTGATGCCGTCTACACCCTACGACGCCAAGGGGTTACTCAAGGCGGCGATACGTGACCCTGACCCCGTTCTCTTTATCGAGCACACCCTCCTTTACGGGATTCGGGGCGAGGTCCCCGATGAAGAATACCTGGTGCCCATCGGCCTGGCGGATGTAAAACGGCCTGGTCGGGATGTGACCATCGTGGCCTATGCCCGGATGGTCCACGTGGCCATGGGCGCAGCCCGCCAGCTCGAGGCGGAGGGGGTCGACTGCGAAATCGTCGACCTCCGGACGCTCCGGCCCCTGGATATCGAAACCGTGATAGAGTCGGTCAAGAAGACCAACCACGTGGTGATTGTCGAGGAAGACTGGAAGTCCTTCGGCGTCGGGGCTGAAGTGGCTGCCCGAATCGCCGAGCAGGCCTTTGACTACCTCGACGCGCCGGTCGTCCGGGTGGGAATGCTCGAAGTGCCCATGCCCTACAACCGAACCTTGGAGCGCCACGTGGTCCCCGACGAGGCCGACGTCGTGGCGGCCGTGCGGTCGGTGGTGGGCAGCCGCGTCTAGATAATGCTGAACTTCAGCCGCCGCTGAGGGGGAGTCAGATGGCCTATCGAGTCACCATGCCCCAGCTTGGCTACGATATGACCGAGGGAGCGGTGGCCCGCTGGCGCAAGCGGGAAGGTGAGCCGGTCCAGCGCGGCGAGGTCATCGCCGAGATTGAGACGGACAAAGCTACCGTTGAGCTGGAGGCCTTCTCGTCCGGCGTCCTGCGAAAGATCCTGCTTCCCGAGGGCCAGCGGGTGCCGGTGGGCACCCTGATCGCGGTGATCGCCGACCCAGACGAACCCATTGACGACATCCTGAAAGAGGCGGGCGTCCAGCCGGCGCCGGCCGCACCGACCCAGCCCGCCGAGGCCCCAGCTGAGGCCCGCCCCGCGGCCCCGCCGGCCGAGGAAGTGAGGGTCAGGGCGACGCCGGTTGCCCGGCGCCTGGCGGAAGAGCTGGGCATCGACCTCCGGCAGGTGAAGGGAACCGGGCCGGAGGGCCGGATAACCCGCGAGGATGTTGAGGCCTACGCTGCCCGGCTTAGGGAGCAGGCCGCGCCCGCGGCTCCGGCGGCTCCAGCGGCCCCGGCACCGCCCAGGGCCGAGGCGCCTGCCCCGCCCGCGGCTGTGCCCGAAGCCGTGGAGGAACCCCTCTCGCGAATGCGGCAGACCATTGCCCGCCGCATGACGGAGAGCAAGCAGCAGGCCCCGCATTTTTACGTGACCGTCGAGGTCGATATGACTGAGGCGATGCGGCTCCGGGCCCAGCTCAACGCCCAGCTCGAGGAAGAAGCCCGCCTTTCGGTTAACGACCTGATTATCAAAGCCGCCGCCAAGGCCCTGACGAAGTTCCCCCGGCTCAATTCCGCCTTCGCGGGCGACCGCCTGCGGGTCTTTAAGGCGGTCAACATCGCGATGGCCGTCGCAACCCCGGACGGACTGCTCGCCCCGGTGGTCCATGATGCCGTGGGCAAGAGCATCTTTGAAATCGCCCGGGAGACAAAGGAGCTCGCCCGCCGGGCCCGGGAGGGGCACCTTCGGGCCGAGGACCAGGTCGGGGGCACGTTTACCATAAGCAACCTGGGTATGTTCGATGTTGAAAACTTCGCCGCAATTATCAACCCGCCGAACGCGGCGATCCTGGCAACGGGGTCGGTCCAGCGCCGGCCCGTCGTCCGCGGCGACCAGGTGGTGGTCGCCGACGTGATGAAGGCGACCATTTCGGTAGACCACCGGGTGACCGACGGGGCTGAGGCGGCCCAGTTTCTCGCTGAGTTCAAGCGGCTCCTGGAAAATCCGGTGTCCCTCCTCATCTGAAGCTGGAGGTTTCAGCCCATGTATGACGTGGTCATCATCGGCGGCGGTCCGGGCGGCTACGTGGCGGCCATCCGGGCCGCCCAGCTGGGCCTCAAGACCGCGCTGGTCGAGCGCGACCGGGTCGGGGGCGTCTGCCTGAACTGGGGCTGTATCCCGACTAAAGCCCTCATCCGGAACGCCGATATCGTCAACGCCGTCAAGCAGGGCGACTACTGGGGCATCAGCTTCGAGGGCATCCGGTTCGATTACAGCCGGGCCCACGCCCGAAGCCGGGAGGTCGTGGACCGGCTTGTCAGGGGTGTGGAGTTTCTACTGAAGCGCCACGGTGTTGAGGTCCTGGCCGGCGAGGGGTTTGTTGCCGGGCGGAACCGGGTTGTGGTCAGGCCGGAAGGCCGGGAGCTGGAGACAAAAAATATTATCGTCGCCACGGGCGGCTCACCCCGAACCCTGCCCGGCCTCCAGCCCGACGGCCGGCGCGTCCTGACGAGCTACCACGCCCTGAACCTCCAGGAACTGCCCCGGTCGATGGTTATCGTTGGGGGCGGGGCTGTTGGGGTGGAGTTCGCCTACATCTTTTCGGCCTACGGGGTCGAGGTCACGGTTCTCGAAATGCTGCCCCGGCTTGTGCCCCAGGAGGACGAGGAGGTCTCCGCCGAGCTGGAGCGGGCGTTCAAGAAGCAGGGCATCAAGGTCATGACCGGGACCAGGGTGGAAGGGGCCGAGGTCACCGATTCCGGCGTCACCCTCCAGCTGAGCGGACCCGAAGGCCGGAGTTCCCTGGCCGCCGAACAGGTCCTGCTGGGTATCGGGATTGTCCCGAACACGGCCGGTCTGGGCCTGGAAGAGGTCGGTGTTGAGCTGGACCGGGGCTGGGTCAAGATTGACGAACGGATGCGGACGAACGTGCCCGGCATCTGGGCCATCGGGGATGTTACGGGGAAGCTGGCCCTGGCCCACGTGGCATCCCACCAGGGGATCGTGGCCGTCGAGACCATCGCCGGCCTCAACCCGCCGCCCATCAAAAGCTACGCGGATATGCCCCGCTGTACCTACTGCAGCCCGCAGGTCGCCAGCGTCGGCCTGACCGAGGCCCAGGCTCGGGAGGCCGGTTACCAGGTCCGGGTCGGCAAGTTCCCCTTCCGGGCCAACGGTAAGGCCCTCGGCCTCGGGGAGGCGGAAGGGTTCGTCAAGATAGTTTCCGATGCCGACTACGGGGAGGTTCTCGGCATCCACATGGTCGGTCCCGAAGTCACCGAGCTGATAAGCGAGGGCGTCGTTGGTCGGCTCCTGGAGGGTACCCCGAAGGAGTTCGGCTGGGCCGTCCACCCCCATCCGACCCTGTCTGAGGCCGTTAAGGAGGCAGCTCTGGCCGTCTACGGGGAGGCGATCCACTTTTTCACCGGGACTGCCGCCGGCCGTCCGGCCCAGGGTTCAGGGGGTTAGCCGCCGGGATTCCAGCGGCCGAGTTCGGCACCGGCCGGGCCGGAGTTGAGCACCGCCAGGAGCCGGAGCTGACGGCCTGCCGGTACCGGAAAGCGGATGGGTAACCGGCAGTAAGGCGGGTAACAGCCTGAGAGGTCGAGGCTCCCCAGCTCGGAGGGCTGGCCGTCGGCTTCAGCCCACAGGGTGAGCCGGCCCGGAAAGTCAGCACCGGCCAGGTAGACCCGAAGTTCGACGATGTCCCCGGCCCGGAACCGGTCACCCAGCTGGGGGCTGGTTACGTTGACGAGCTCGAAGCCGAGGATGCGTAAAGGGCCAAGGCGGGTCTCAGCGGCCGGAATGACGGTTCCGGGCAGGAAATCCGGCCGGGGCGGAACCTCCGGTCGACCCACCGTTACGGTGCCCAGCAGGAGCCGCCGGTCAGGGGTCGGGTGGGGGCCGACCTCAAGTCGTTCGCCCGTGTCGGCCCGGTAAAGGCCGGCCCAGACCCGATATTCACCGGCCGGGGTTCCTGGGGGCACGGGCAGGCCCACCCGAATCCGCGCGCCCGGAAATTCGTCCAGGGCGACATCCGCCTGGGCGACGATAGCCTCGTCAACCGTGGCCAGGTGGACGAAGGCCTTCAACCCTGACCTGGGGATATCGCCCAGGTCCCACTCGACGCTGACCACGGCCGTCCGGCCGGCGTCGACCGCCGCGGCCGGAAGGGACCAGCTCACCAGGCGGGGCGGCCGGCCGGGGCCTTCGGCCCGGCCCCACCGGGCCTGGGTTGTGCCCGACGCGAACCTGAGCAGGCGGGTATTGCCGAACCAGCGGTTCTCGGCCGGCACCAGCCGGTTCCGCAGGAGCCCCTCGAGGCCACCCCCGCCGGTGCCGCCGAGGGCCTGGTAAGCCGGATACCACACCTCGGTTTTGCGCCGGAAAGGGGGGTCGCCCCCGAAGGGATTCGGCGGGTAGAGCAGGCTGGGACGGGGCTCGGGCAGGTAGGCCAGGAAATATCCCACCTGCCAGGGAAAGTCGCAGAGGATCAAATCCACCGGCCAGGCATTCGCGGCCAGCCAGCGGGCCAGGGGACGGTAGTCTTCGAGGGGCCGCAGGTTCTCCCAATACTCCCGGAGGGTGCCGGGGGCACCGACCAGGGCCAGGCCGGCGACGAAGAGGGCCGAACCGGCCAGGCCGACGCGGGCCCTGGCGGACAACAGGTGGAGGCTGCCGGTCACGCCCAGGGTGAGGAGGACCGGAATCGTCGGGCTCTGCAGACGCACATAACCCCCGAAGGGGTACCGCAGCTGGAGGCCGAACCCGAGGGCCAGGCCGGTCCCCAGCCCGGCCAGGAGGATGCCGAGTTCTGGCCGGCACCGGGCGGCGAGGATGGCCACGGCGATGCCGGCGGTAAGCAGGGCGACCCCGGCGGTTCCGGTCGGACAGCCGGCCCCGCAGGCCTCCCCGGCGGCGACCGTGTGGAGGTAGCCGAGAAGGTAATCTGGCGGCGCCAGCGGCTGGTAAGATTCGCCCCGACTCCCCGCCCCCCGCAGGAGGTCCGGGGCCGCCCAGATAACCCAGGGCAGGTAAGCGGTCCCGGACAGGACAACGGCCGGGCGAAGGACTGGCTTGTGCAGGAGAACAAATACGGCCGGTATCAGGGCAAAGAGGCCGAAGAAGTAGTGGGAGTAGAGCCCGGCCAGGAGGGTGCCGGCCAGGAACCAGCGATTTCTCGGGGATGCCGGGTCTGACCAGGCGCGGACCAGGGCGAGGCTGAAACCAAGGGCGAGGGCCGGAACCAGGGAGTACATGCGGGCCTCCCGGCTGTGGGACCACAGAAAGGGATTCGTCACGACGGCCACCGCGGCCAGCAGGCCGCCGGCAGGCCGGCCGCTGAGATGTCGGCCCAGCTGCCAGGCCAGGGGCACCTGCAGTGTTCCGAAAATGACCGAAAGATACCGGGCGCTGAAGTCGCTGAAGCCGGCTCCCAGGGTCCAGAGTTTAAACAGCAGGAAATAGAGGGGTGGGTGGGGCTCGGCACCGCCGGCCGAGATGGAGGCGCCCGGCAGGGTGGCGAAGAACAGGGTGTAGCCCTCGTCAAACCAGAGCGGCTGAAAATCCAGCCGGTAACTCCTGGCCCCGAACGCAAGGACCATCAGGGCCAGGATGACAGGCCGGGCCCGCATCAGGTCAGGGTGGGTTCGGGCCCGGCGAACCGGACCCGGGGCACCCACTCGGGCCGAAATTCCCCGATTCGGGCAGGACCAAGTTCCGCCAGCCGCTCCAGGCACCAGCGGGCCCGGTGCCGCAGGTCGGCCACATCAACCCCCTGGCAGGCCGGTGGGAAGTGTTCCAGGCGCTCGAGCCCCCGTTGGAGGAGGCTCACGGCCCCCCGGAAGTTACCCCGCCGCAGGTGCAGGAAACCGACTCCCACCTGAAGGATCCCCCGGTAAAGGTCCCGCACGGGCCCCGGCTCCCGCCGCCAGATCTCCTCCAGGGTCTCATGGCACTCCCAGAACTGCCCGGCGTTAAACTGGGCAATGCCCCGCGTAAGCTCGGGCGGCGGGGGCTTGCGGCACTGGCAGGCAAGAACCTCGGATTCGGCCGGCAGAACCGTCATCCGCTTAGCGCTGGACTGAGATGCCCGGCCGCTGTGCAAGCTCAACCACGGTTACCCCCTCGCCGCCGGCAAACTGCTCAGCCGGGCGGAAGCCGGCGACCAGGGGGTGCCGACCGAGGAAGTCCCGGACCACCCGGCGGAGGGTCCCGGTCCCCCGGCCGTGGACGACCCGAACCGTGGTGAGGCCGGCCAGATAGGCGTCATCGAGATAGGCCTCGAGGCGCCGGAGGGCGTCGTCGACGGTCAGGCCCCGCAGGTGGACCTCGGCGGGCGGCGGCGTTCGGGGGGTCCTGACCAGCTCGACCGGGGATTTCCGGCTTTCGGCCGGCTCGGCCGGGCGCAGCCGGGACCGGGCCACCTCGACCCGAAGCCGCCCCACCGCCACCACCGCTTCATCGTCATTGAGCTCAACAATGGTTCCCGGCTCGAAGAACCCGGGAACCTTGACCGTGTCACCCGGCCGGAACCGGTCCGCGGCCGGCGCCCCGCGCCCGATCTCGCGGACCCGGCGCCGCAGCTCCCGCAGGCGCCGGAGCCGCTCGGCCGGGTCAGCTGCCGGCCGCGCCGCCTCCTCAAGGAGGCGCTCAACCTCAGCCTCAGCCTGCCGCCGGACCTCCTCCAAAACCGCACTCCGGGCGGCCTCCAGCGCCTGCAGCTCAGCTTCCAGGGCCGCCTTTTGCCCGCTCACGCGCTGAAGCTCACCTTCGAGTTGCCGACGGAGTTCTTCGAGCCGGCGTCTTTCGGCCTGGAGGGCACTCAGCAGGCGGTCGGTCTCGACCTCGCCCCGGCTGAGGTATCGCCGGGCCTCCTCAAGGACGGCCGGGTCCAGACCCAGCCGGCGGGCGATGGCGAAGGCGTTGCTCCGCCCCGGAATACCGATGGCCAGCCGGTAGGTTGGGGCCAGGGTCTCCGGGTCAAACTCGACGCTGGCATTTTCCACCCCAGGGGTTACCTGGGCGTAGACCTTCAGGGCGTGGGAGTGGGATGTCACCACCGTTGACACCCGCCGACGAACCAGGTGGTCCAGGATCGCCCGGGCCAGGGCCGCCCCCTCGCTCGGGTCGGTCCCAGCCCCCAGTTCGTCAAGCAGAACAAGGGAGCGGTCAGTAGCCCGCTGAAGGAATCCAATGATATTAGTCAGGTGGGAGCTGAAGGTCGAGAGGGACTGTTCAATGCTCTGCTCATCACCAATATCGGCGTAGATGCCGTCAAAAACCGGCAGGCACGAGCCCGGCTCGGCCGGAATCCCCAGGCCGGACTGGGCCATCAGAGCGAGCAAACCGACGGTCTTCAGGGTGACTGTCTTGCCCCCGGTGTTCGGACCGGTGATGACCAGGGCGATGAACTGGCCGCCGAGCCAGATATCAACGGGCACGACCCGGCCGGTGAGCAGAGGATGGCGGGCCCCGACGAGCCGCAGGTACGGCCGGGGGGCCGGGAGTTCCGGCTCAGGGCGGGCTTCTTCCCAGCGAACCAGGGCCGGCACCGTCGCCCGGAGGCTCCGGGCGTATCGGGCCTTGGCGAAGGCCAGCTCGATTTGGGCGAGCCGGGCAACGTTTTCCCGGAGGACCTGAGCCAGGCGGGCCACCCTGCCTGAGAGCCGCCGCAGAACCCGCTGAACTTCCCGCTCCTCTTCAACGCCCAGTTCGCGGTAGAGGTTGTTCAGCTCGACGACGGCCAGGGGTTCCAGGAAGACCGTTGCGCCCCGGGCCGAAACGTCCTGGATGAGTCCCGGGATCGCCCCCCGCTGGTCGGCCCGCACGGGAATTACGAACCGCCCGTTTCGGACGGTGATGACCGGCTCCTGAACGACCTGGCGACCCAGGGGCGAATCGATGATGGCCTGAAGGGCCCGCATGACCTGGTCCTGAACCTCCCGCCGCTGGGCCCGGAGCCGGCTGAGCAGTGGGCTGGCATCGTCAACAACCTCGGCCTGGGGCCCGATGGCCTGCTCGACCTCCCGCTGAAGGGCTTCCAGCCGGTGGATGCCCGCGGCGATGGCCCAAAGTCGTGGGAAGGCTGCGGCCCGGGCAGCCAGCTCGTCCCGGACGCGCCGCCCGGCCGTCAGGGTGCGGGCCACATCGAGCAGGGCCGTCGGGTCAAGAACACCGCCCCGTTCGGCCCGGTCGATAATCGGCCGAATATCCACTGCTTCCCCGATATCCAGACCGGGCCTCAGGTCCAGCAGGCGCATCGCCTCCCGGGTAACCTCGAGGGCATTCTGGACTTCGTCAAAGTCCGCCGACGGCATCAGTCCCAGGGCCAGTTCACGGGCCAGGGGAAAGCCGGTGTGGGCCGCAAGCTGTTGCCGGATCTTCGGGAATTCAAGGTTGGCTAACGAGCGCTCATCCCAGGGCATCGTCCTCTGGCGGGACTGAAAGCCTTTAAAGTTTTATGCCGGCTACCCGCCCAGACGCGAGTTTAGCACAGGACCGAAACCCCTTTCGATGCCGGGGGCGGAACTCTTCACCATCCGGCGCCCACCCCGATCACCTGCGGCGGCCCGGCGTTGGCTGACCCCATTAGCCCTGCGGTACCTGGCCGGAGCGAAGGCTTATCCCTGGTGAGGCGGCGGCTCCTGGCTCAGGTACTCCCGCAGGGCGTGTTCCCGTTCCTTGCTGCTCAGGATGAGCACAACATCACCCGGTTCGAGGCGGGTAGATGCCCTTGGAAAAATAGTCGCCCCGCCGCGCGTCACCGAGATCACCAACGTGCCCGGCGGCAGACCGGCCTCCCTGAGGGTACGCCCGGCCAGCGGCGAGCCGGGGCGGACCTGAACCTCGAAAACGGACGTGTCTGCCGTCAAGGCTTCGGCCCGACGGAGTCCAAGAGTCAGGGACCGCCGGTACGTCTGCACGATGTCTCGAACCGTGACCCAACCTACTAGCACTCGATTCTGAACGACAGGCGCCCAGCTCAAATCAGATGAGGCCAGCTCTTCCAGGGCATAATCGAGGGTCTGCTCGGGTTCCAGCAGCACAACCGGGGCCCGCATCACATCCCGGGCCCGCACCGGTTTACCGCCCGTGCCCGAAAGCTGCCCCACTTGGCTGTCTACGATGATGCCCGTCACCTCGCGGCGCTCGTTCACGACCACGATTCCCTGGCCGGAGAGGGACGCGGCGGAAACTGGGGCGTCTTCCGGCAGGACCACGGGGGCTGGGCGCATCGCGTCCCGAACGAGGAGGGCTGACAGCATCGGAAAGCTGAACTGGATACGGTGGGCAGGCGAGCTCGCCCGGTCCGGTAGCTGGGCACGGTAGATCGTATCGTTGCCAACCAGGGCGCTTGAAACCGCAACCGCGACCATGGCCGGAGCAAGCAGTGAAAGGTTACCGGTCATCTCGGCCACCATGAGCATAACCGCGAGGGGGGCATGGGCGATGCCGCCGAAATGGGCCATCATCCCGATAATAACGAATGGGGCGGGGCTTGCCGGCATCCCGGGAAGGACGCCCCAACCCAGCCTCCAGAACGCGGCCCCAAGGATTCCCCCGATCACCATTCCGGGGCCGAAGATGCCCCCGGACCCGCCCGAGCCGATGGAAAGGGATGTGGCCAGGATCTTCGCCAGCGGCAGGACCAGGACCACCCACAGGGGAAGGGAAAGCAGGGTTTGCTGGTTCATCGACAGCTGGACCCAGCCATAGCCCATGTGCAGGGCCTGCGGAACCACCAGTCCCAGAATCCCGACGAGAACCCCGCCGAGCCCCGGCTTAAGGGGGCGCGGGATCCGGAGACGGTGGAACAGGTGGGTTACCCCGTAGAACGTTCGGGCGTAAAGCAGGCCGAACAGGCCGCAAAGGACACCGAGGATAGCATAATAAAGGAGCTGAAGTGGGGAACCGAAGATGAGGTCCGACTGGTTGCCGAAGATGGGCGTGAAGCCAAAGTATGCGCCGTAAATTGTATATCCCACGATGGCGGCGATAAGGGCGGGGACCACGGCCTCTACTTCCACGTCGTGAAGGTAAAGAATTTCGGCCGCCAGGACGGCTCCCCCAAGGGGGGCCCGGAAAATGGCCCCGATGCCTGCGCCCATTCCGGCGGCTACGGCGATTCGCCTATCCCGCGTGTCCATCCGTAGCCAGCGGCTTAACAGCGAGCCGAAACCTGCCGAGATCTGTGCCGCCGGTCCTTCCCTTCCAGCGGAGCCCCCGGTCCCAATGGTGATGGCCGAGGCAATCAGCTTCACTAGCGGAACTCGCGTCCGAATGGTTCCTCCCCGGTGGTGAAGGGCCGCGATGACCGCATCGGTCCCGTGCCCCTCAGCCTCGGGCGCAGTGGTGAACACCAGCAGGCCGGAGAGTAGCCCGCCGAGCCCGGTCACGACGGGAAGGAGCCAGGGCCGCTCCATGACCTCCACCAGCGGCAAGCCTTCCCCGACCGGCTCGGGAGGAACGTAACCTACCATCGCGCCCAGGAAAAGTTGAGTCGAATACTTGATGGCCAGGTAGAAAACAATGGCACCCACGCCCGCAACCGCCCCAATGGCGCTGCTCAAGAGAAACCACTTCGTCAGGTACCGCACTGCCTCCGCATCCCCGAGGCCTGGCACGCGCTGAAACCACCGCTTCGTCAGTAGAGGGATCCGGACGTTCATCGTGAAACGCGAGAACCAGGAGATTTTCCTATCAAGATTTTGATGGTCTAAACAGAGATTACATGAAGATCCGCTTCTGGTTCAAACTTTGCCAGAGCCGGGGGCTACGTGACGCTGCCGGAACGATGGCGCGGCGGGAGGGTAGAATATTTAGCAGTGGCCGCCGAAAACCTGCTGGAATTATACCGACTTGCCCGGGATTGCGGCATCCAGACCGCCTACTGGGACCTCAGCGGCCGCCGGGTGCGGGCCGGCCCCGACCAGCTCCTGGCCGCCCTCAAAGCCTTTGGCCTTCCCATCGATAACCCCGCCCGGGCCGGCGAATTGTTGCGGGAGCGGCGGGCCCGCCGCTGGGCGCAGGTTCTTGAACCCGTCTGCGTCGCCTGGGACGGTCGGCTTGACTTCCGGGTCCGGGTGCCCGCCTCCCGCCGGGAGGGGCGCATCCGGGTCATGGTCAGCCTTGAGGGGGGCAGCCGGTGGGAGTTTGCGGTTGGTCTGGCCGGGGCCCCGGTCCTTGGCCGGAGTCCGGACGGCCAGCGCCTCAGCCTGGGCCTCCGCCTGCCGGCCAGTCTGCCCCCAGGCTACCACCGGCTCCGGGTGGAGGCCGGACCCAGCCTGGCCGGCGAAGCCCTGGTCGTATCCGCACCCATCCGGGCCGCGCCGGTGCCGGGCCGCGCCTGGGGCGTATTCCTGCCCCTTTACGCCCTCCAAACCGACCGGAGCTGGGGCATCGGGGATTTCACGGACCTGAAGGTCTTTGCGGCCTGGGCGACCGACCTTGGGGCCGCGGCGATTGGCATCCTGCCGGTTCTCGCCGCCTTCCTGGACCGGCCGTTCGAGCCAAGCCCGTATGCGCCGGCCACCCGCCTCTTCTGGAACGACCTTTACGTTGACCCGACGTCCGCCCCGAACTTTCCCGAATGCGAAGCCGCCCGCCAGCTGGTCGCCGGGCCGGAGTTCCGGGCGGTCCTGGAACGCCTTCGGGGTGATTCCCTCGTCGATTACGCGGCGGCTTACGCCGTAAAGCGCCGGGTTCTGGGGCTGCTTGCCGCTGACTTTTTCCGACGGTATCCTGACCACCCGGACCTCGCAAGTTTTCGGGCCGAACGGCCCGAGGCGGAGGACTACGCCCGATTCCGGGCGGCCGTCGAGCGATTCGGGACGGGCTGGCCGGCCTGGCCTGAGCCGTTTCGGTCGGGGCTGGTCGGCCCCGGTGAGTTTGACGATGCCGTCTGGCGGTATCACATTTTTGTTCAATGGCTTGCCGACCGCCAGCTGGCCGCGGTCCCGAACCTGTACCTCGACCTGCCCCTCGGCGTCCACCCGGACGGGTACGACGTCTGGCGCCACCGGGAGGTCTTCGCCCTGGGTGTCCGGGCCGGGGCGCCGCCGGACATGTTCTTTACGGCCGGCCAGGACTGGGGCTTTCCTCCTCTTCATCCCGAGCGGCTGAGGGAAGCAGGCTACGGGTACTTTATTGCGGCCCTTCGCCACCACATGCGCCGGGCCCGCATGCTTCGGGTGGACCACGTGATGGGCCTTCACCGGCTCTACTGGTTGCCGCCCGGCCACGACGCCCGGTCCGGCGTCTACGTTCGGTATCCGGCCGACGAGCTTTACGCGATTCTCACCTTGGAGTCCGTCCGGAGTGGGTGCGCGGTGGTCGGCGAGAACCTTGGCACCGTTCCCCCCGAAGTCAACCCCACCCTGGCCCAGCACGGGATGCTGGGCATGTACGTTTTGCAGTTTGAGCTCCGGCCCGAGGGCCGGCCGCGTCCGCCGGAACCGAACTCAGTGGCCAGTCTCAATACCCACGACACCCCAACTTTTGCCGGGTTCTGGGCCGGCCGGGAAATTACCGACCGGGTTGACCTGGGCCTCCTGGACGAGGCCGGGGCGGCGGCCGAGCGGGAATACCGGTCCCGGGTCCGGGCGGCTACGGTCAACTTCCTGCAGGAGGTCGGCCTTCTCCCGCCCGATGAAGGCCGCCCCGAGGCCGTCCTGCGGGGTCTTCTAAAGTTTCTCGGCCGGAGTGAGGCCGCAATGGTGCTGGTGAACCTTGAGGACCTGTGGCTTGAAAACCGGCCCCAGAACGTTCCCGGAACATCCTGGCAGCGGCCTAACTGGCGCCGAAAGGCTCGCTACGCCTTCGAGGAGTTCAGCCGGTCGGCGCAGGTTGCGCAGGTTCTGGGTGAGCTCAGCCGGGACCGGGGGCCTGTTTGATATGATCGGTGTAGCGGCGCGCGGGGGCATTTTTTGGGTATCGGTTTAAGGTCAGGGCAACCGGCTCGGGCTGGGGCCAGGCCACCTCAATTTACCGGGCATGCTTCCCTCCGATAGGCCGGTAATTTCCCCTGTTCTGGTCGGCCGTAAGGAGGAGGCGGACTTTCTCTATTCACGGCTGGCGGACGCTGCGGCCGGGCGGGGAAGCTGTGCCGTGATCTCCGGCGAAGCCGGCGTGGGCAAGACCCGGCTTATCACCGAGGTCACCCGGGAGGCCGGGCGGCTCGGTTTTGCGGTTGTCCGGGGCCTCTGCCTCGAACCGGACGTTTCGTTCCCACTTGCGCCGGTCGTGGAAGGCCTGCGGGCCATCTTTGCCGGCCGGGGACCGGCCGAAGTCGGCCGGCTGGTGGGGCCGCTGGGCCCGGAGCTTGTCAAGCTGGTCCCGGAACTCGGAGTGATCCTGCCGGATGTCCGCCCCAGCCCGCCCCTCGAGCCCGACGCCGAAGCCCGCCGGCTCTTCGAGGTTCTCACCAGGTTTCTCTGGCAGTACGCCGGCGAACGCCCCCTCCTCGTTGCCCTTGAGGACCTCCACTGGGGCGACAGTACCAGCCTCGACTTTGCCTACTCCCTTGCCCGGCGCATTCAGGGCCGGCGGGCCCTGTTGCTGCTCAGTTACCGCCGCGACGGGGCGGACCGCCTCGGCCCGTGGCTCGGCCGACTGAACCGGGACCGGCTGGCCGCCGAGCTGGTGCTGGCCCCCCTGGGACCCGAAGGCATCGAGCTCATGGTGCAGGCCATATTCGGGGTTTCCCGGCCGGTCCGGCGGGACGTGGTTGGGCTCCTCCACGGGCTTACCGAGGGCAATCCGTTTTTTATCGAGGAGGTCCTCAAAGGCTGGCTGTCGGTTGGGAGCATCCTTCGCACGCCGGAGGGCGTGGACTGGCCGCCTCTGGAACAGCTGACCGTTCCCCAAAACGTCCACGAAGCGGTTCGCCAGCGGCTGCCCCGTCTGGGTAATGAAGCCCGAAACCTTCTGGGTCTGGCGGCGGCAGTCGGCCGCCGATTCGACCTTCCCACCATTTGCGCACTGGCCGGGGCGGACGAAGCGGCCGTCTTCAGGGGGCTGAGGGAGCTGGTAACCGCCCAGCTCATTGTCGAACTGTCGCCCGGAAGCTTTGCCTTCCGCCATACCCTCACCAGGGAGGCGGTCTATGACGCCCTCACGCCCGGCGAGCGCCGGGCCCTGCACCGTCGCATTGCGGAAACCCTTGAGGCGACGGCCGCCGGCCCGGCCGTGGACACCGGAATCTCCCGGCTCGCCTACCACTGTTTCGCGGCCGGCTTGTGGGAGAAGGCGCTGGCGTTTTCCGCCCGGGCCGCCGAGCGGGCCGCGGCCCTTCACGCCCCCCGTGAGGCCCTCGAAGACCTCACCCGCGCCGTTCTGGCCGCCCGGGAGCTCGGGATTGCCCCGCCGCCGGAGGTTCTCCGGCGGCGGGGAAAGGCCCGGGAGACCCTCGGCTACGTCGAGGAGGCCGGGGAGGATTACACCGCGGGGCTGCGGCTTGCCCGGGAAGCGGGGAACGCCCTGGGGGAGTGGCAGGCCCTCCTCGACCTGGCCGAACTGTGGGCCGCCCGCGACCAGAAGGTCGCCGGCGAGTACGCCGGCCAGGCCCTGGAGCTTGCCAGGCAACTGGACGACCCGGCGGTTCTGGCCCGGAGTCTTAACGCCGTCGGCGACTGGTATGCTCAAACCGGGAATCCGGGGCAGGCCATCGGCCGCCATGAAGAGGCCCTGGCACGGTTTGAGGCCCTCGGCGACCAGAGCGGGGTTGCCTGGACCCTGAATTTGCTGGGGATGGCCAGCCAGCTGAACGGGGACGTGGTGCGGGCCCACGACTGCTTCGGGCAGGCGGCGGACCTGTTTCGACGCCTCGGGGACCTGCGGGGTCTTGCCTCCGCGCTGACCAACCTTTCGATGTGCGGGGGCGGCCACCAGCACGACCTGGAGGTGCCGGCTGTTGGGCTGGACCAGGCCATTGCCGCGGGCGAAGAGGCGGTCCAGCTCGCCCGGGGAATCCACTGGGGGGCGGGCGAGGCCTTTGCACTGGCCGAGCTCACCCTCCGGTTCGTCCTGAAGGCCGAGTACGAGCGGGCCCGGGAGCTGGGGGAGGCCGCCCTGAAGCTGGCCGAGGATATCGGTCAGCCCCAGTGGGTCGTGGCGGCATGCCGAAGCCTCGGCCGGCTTTACCTTGACCTCCTCGCCTGGGAACACGCCAGGTCCTGTTTCGAGCGGGCCCATCACCTCCTGGCCAAACTCGGCTCCGGGCTGTGGGAGGGCTACGTTACGGCCGGCCTGGCGCTGGCGTGTATCGGCCAGGGTGACCTGAGCCGGGCAAGGGAGTTGGTGAGGGGGGTAGTCGCCGCGGAACTGCCCGCCGAGACCCGCTGGCAGCGGCAGATGTGGGGCGCCGCCGCGGAACTGGCCCTGGCCGAAAATGAGCCGGAGCTGGCGCTGGAAATCGCCGCCAGGCTCAGGGCTTCGACCCGGAACCTGGGTCCGGGGCACGTGGTCCCACGCCTCTGGGTTTTGCAGGCGACGGCCCTGACCCGCCTCCGCCGGCTCGCCGAGGCGGAGAACCTCTTCCTGGAGGCCGAACGGTGGGCGGCGTGCCGCGGCCTGCGCGGGTGGGCCTGGCGGATTCGCCTGGGCCTCGGGCTGGTTTACCGCACGTGGGGTCGGCGGAGGGATGCCCGGGCCCGGTTTTCTGAGGCCGACCGGGCCGTCCGGGACATTGCGGCGGGGTTGACCGACGGCGACCTGCGAAGCAGGTTTCTCGGCCGGGCAGGCGCCCTGATCCCTTCCACCGGGGGTCAGGACCCGAAACAGTCCGGGCTCACGTCCCGGGAGTGGCAGGTTGCCCGGCTCATAGGCCTGGGAAAGAGCAACCGGGAAATTGCCGAAGAACTGTTTATAAGTGAGCGAACGGTGGAGTCCCACGTTGCCAGCATTATGACGAGGCTTAAGCTGGCATCCCGAGCCGGCATTGCCGCCTGGGTGGTTCGGCAGGAGCAGGGATCTGACCGGACGGGCACGGCTTCGCGCCCGAAGCCCTGAGCGGGGTCTCAGAAAATTCCGTGTTTTCCACGATGACAGACGGTCAGATTTTGCCTATTCTTCAACCAGGAACCGGTTCTGACCGAGACGAAGCAAAGTTACCTCCCAGCAAAGCGCGCCGTCACCCCCGTTTCGGGGGGCGGGAAGCCCACTTCCCGCCCCCTGCCCTACTTTGGGGGAGGAGGGGGTTAGTCACCAAACCCCCTGGCTGGCAGCACCAGGCCGCGCCGATGGCTTATAATTGTAGATGAAACACCCGTTGAAAGGCAGTCAGAGCCTGCGCATGATGAACTCGCCCCGGGAAGTCCAGAAGGCCCTCGAGCAGGAAAAGTACGTCGCCGACCAGGGCCTTGCCACCGCCATCTTCCTCGCCCTGAAACTTAACAAGCCGCTCTTCCTTGAGGGTGAGGCCGGCGTCGGCAAGACCGAAATCGCCAAGGTCCTTGCCGCGGCGCTCAAGACCCGGCTTATTCGCCTCCAGTGCTACGAGGGCCTTGACGTCAATACGGCCGTCTACGAGTGGAACTACCCCCGTCAGCTCCTGGAGCTCCGGCTCATCGAAGCCGGGGGCCAGAAGGGCTCCCGGGAGGAGACACTGGCCGACATCTTCCGGCCCGAGTTCCTCCTCAAGCGGCCGCTGCTTCAGGCCATCGAGGACAACCAGCCGAATCCGCCCGTTCTCCTCATCGATGAGCTCGACCGGGCCGACGAAGAGTTTGAGGCCTTCCTCCTGGAGGTCCTGTCCGACTGGCAGATCACCATCCCGGAGCTCGGCACCATCCGGGCGAGCCGGCCGCCGGTGGTGGTCATCACGTCGAACCGGACCCGGGAGATCCATGATGCCCTGAAGCGGCGGTGTATTTACTACTGGATCGATTACCCGACCTTTGAGAAAGAGCTCGCCATCGTCCGAACCCGGGCGCCCGGGGTTCCGGAGCGCCTCGCCCGCCAGCTGGTAACCTTCATTCAGGAACTCCGTCGGGTCGAGCTCTACAAGGTGCCTGGAATTGCCGAGACCCTCGACTGGGCCGCGGCCCTGGCCGCCCTGGACCAGCAGGACCTGACGGAAGAGGCGGTGGATTCGACCCTGGGCGTCATTCTCAAGTACCAGGATGACATCGGCCGGGTTCGCGGAAATATTGTCCGGGAGCTTCTTGAACGGGTCCGCCAGGCTGAGGCGGTTTCCTAAGAGGGGAAATGCCAATGCCAGCAGCCGGTCACGACGAGCTGACCCCGGCGGGTCACCTCTTCGAGCACCTCGTCCTGTTCGGCCGTTTCCTGCGGGTGCTCGGCCTGGACGTGGGCCCGGGCCAGATTATTACCCTGGGCGAAGCCCTGAATTATATCGACATTAGCAATCGCCGGGAGTTCTTTTATGCGGCCCGGGCCATCCTCGTCCACCGGCGCGAAGACCTGCCCATTTTCGACCTGGCCTTCGAGTACTTCTGGCGGCCCAGGCGCAACCCCCTCCTGATACCCGTTGAAGTAAATCCCGACCTCATTCGCCGCCAGCTCCGGATGCCCCCAGTCGAACTGGTCGGCCCGGGCGGGGCCAAGCCGCCGGAGAAGAAGCGGGACGACCTGGTCGTCCTGGAAAAGCAGCTCACTTACAGCCCGGTAGAGGTTCTGCGCAAGAAGAACTTCGAGGCCTTCACCTGGGAGGAGGTCCAGCAGGCGAAGGCGTTAATGAAGGCGCTGGTCTGGCGGATAAGTCCCCGCCGGACCCGCCGCTACCGGCCCGGACGCGACCGCCGGCATCCCGACTTCCGCCGCCTCCTCCGGAAGAACCTCCGTCACGGGGGCGAGCTCGTCAGGCTCGCCTTCCGGGAGCCGAAGTTCAAACAGCGGCCGCTGGTCGTCTTGTGCGACATCAGCGGGTCAATGGAGCGCTACAGCCGGATGCTGCTTCACTTCGTCCACACCCTGACCAACGGCCTGGACCGGGTTGAGGCCTTTGTTTTCGGAACGCGGCTAACCCGTATCACCCGCCAGCTCCGGCGCAAGGACATTGACGAGGCCCTGGCCGAAGTGGTGCGGGTTGTGGATGACTGGTCGGGCGGCACCCGGATCGGGGATGCCATCAAGACCTTCAACTACCGCTGGGCCAGGCGGGTCCTGGGCCAGGGCGCGGTGGTCGTTATCATCAGCGACGGCTGGGACCGGGGCGACGTCTCCGTCCTTGCCCGGGAAATGGCCCGGCTCCAGCGGAGCTGTTACCGGCTGATCTGGCTGAACCCCCTGGCCGGCATGCGGGGATTCGAACCCCTGGCCCGGGGCCTCCAGGCCGCCCTGCCCTACGTGGATGATTTCCTGCCAGCCCACAATATCGAGAGCCTAGAGCAACTGGGCAAGCTCCTATCAACCCTGGATGAGCGGCGGCCGGCCCGACGCCAGCAGGTGGTGCTGCCGGCCGCCACAGCCGGCTGACGAAGGAGGGAATCGGGAATGCAGGAAGTGATGGCCGAAATTGACGCCTGGCGACAGCAGGGGAAGAAGGTGGCGCTGGCGACGGTGGTTAAGGCCTACGGCTCGGCGCCCCGGCCGGCCGGGGCGAAGATGGCCATCGCCGAGAGCGCGGACTTCGCCGGCTCGGTGAGCGGCGGCTGCGTGGAGCTTGCGGTCATCGAGGAGGCCCTCGAGGTCTTAAAGACGGGCCGCCCAAAGCTTGTCGCCTACGGCATCACCCAGGACATGCTGTGGGAGGTAGGCCTCGCCTGCGGGGGAATCATCCACGTTTTCATTGAACCGTACGACGCGGCCCCGGAAGTTTTCGAGGCTTTGAAGGCCCGGGTGGAGGCCCAGGCGCCGGCAGTGGCGGCCACCGTGGTCCGCTCGGAGGACTTTCTCGGCCGCAAGGTCCTGGTTCTGGACGACGGGTCGGTGGTCGGGTCGCTCGGGGACCCGGAGCTTGACCGGCAGGCCGTCGCCGATGCCCTGAAGGCCCTGGATGCCGAGCGGCCGGAGGTCAAAACCTACCGGCTGGGAGACCAGGAGGTCGAAGTCTTTTACGACCCCTACCCCGCGCCGCCCAAGCTGGTGATCCTCGGCGGCGTGCACACCGCGATCCCGCTGGCGAAGATGGCCAGGGAGGTGGGATTCCGGGTGATTGTGGCCGACCCGCGGGCGAAGTTTGCCAGCCGGGAGCGGTTCCCCACGGCCGACGAGGTTCTGGTGGCCTGGCCCGATGAGGCCCTGGCCCGGGTCGGGGTCGACCGGTCGACCTATATCGCAATTCTTACCCATGACCCGAAGGTCGACGAGCCGGCCCTCAGGGCGGCCCTGAATTCGCCGGCCCGGTACATCGGGGCCATCGGCGCCCGTAAGACCCACGCCGAGCGGGTGGAAAAGCTCCGGTCCTGGGGATTCACCGATGAGCAGATCAGCCGCATCCACGCCCCCATCGGCCTGGACATTGGGGCGGTGACCCCCGAGGAGATCGCGGTGAGCATCCTGGCCGAAATGATCGCCGTCCGGCGCCAGGCCGGGCTGGCGCGGCGGCCTCAGCCGGCGGCTGCGGAGGTGAAGCGGCCGTGATCGTCGGGGCGATCCTTGCGGCCGGCACCGGCAGCCGGCTCGGGCGGCCCAAGGCCCTGCTGGACTGGCAGGGCCGGCCCCTCGTCCGTCACCTGGCGGAAATTGCCCTCCGGTCCGGCCTCGACCGGGTCATTGTCGTGGCCGGGCCCCGGGCAGGGGATGTCCGGGCTGCCCTCCGGGACCTGCCGGTGGATATCGTTTACAACCACTATTTCGGCCTCGGCCAGAGCACCTCGGTCCAGGCGGCCCTGGGCGCCCTCCCGCCGGGAACTGAGGCCGTTCTGTTTTTACTGGTCGACCAGCCCTTTATTTCGCCCGACCTTATCCGGTCGGTTATTGACGCCTACCGCCGAACCGGTGCCCCACTCATCGTCCCCCGGGGACCGGGCCGGCCGGGGAACCCCGTCCTTTTCGGCCGGCCCCTCTTCGTTGAACTCCTCAGCCTCAGGGGCGACCGGGGCGGGCGGGTCCTCATCGAGCGCTACGCCCACCGGGCGGTGACGGTTCCCGTCCGCTCAGACGACGTGTTTTTCGACATCGACACCGCTGAGGACTACCGGGCCGCCCTCCGCCGGCTGGGACGGGTCTAGCTTCCCCGGAAGACGTAGAGAATAACCAGCGAAGAAAGCAGCCAGAGGACGACCGTGGCCAGCAGGGGCCGGTCGGAAAGGAGGGCCTCTTCGGGGCTTCCGCCCAGGTTGCGCTGGTGGATCAGGTAAAAATACCGGAGGACCCCGTAGAGGACGAAGGGAATCGTCAGCATCATCGCCTTGTTCCGGGGCAGGGTCTCGGCTGTGAACGTGTAGAGGGAGTAGGCGACGACGGTGGCCGTCGCCACCACCACCAGGATCTGGTCGAGGAGAGGAACGCTGTACTCGTCCAGGCTGGGCCGGTGGCGGCCGGCATTGTCTTCCAGAAGAAGAAGTTCGTGGCGCCGCTTGCCGAACCCCAGGAAGAGGGCTCCCAGGACGACGCAGAGGTAAAGCCAGGGCGACACGGGGACGTTGATCACCACCGCCCCGGCCACGGCCCGGATGACGAATCCGGCCGCAATGGCGAAGACGTCCAGGAGCACCTGGTGCTTGAGAACCAGGGTGTAAAGGACCATCAGCCCCAGGTAGGCGATTTCAAGGAGGCCGAAGGCCGGATTTAAGGCCAGACCGCCCCCGACCGCCACGGCCGCCAGGCCCCCAGCCGCCCCCGCCGCCAGCCGCGGGCTCAGCCGGCCCGAGGCGATGGGGCGTTTGGCCTTAACCGGGTGGAGCCGGTCGCTGGGAAGGTCGACCAGGTCGTTGAAAAGATACTGGGCGGCGGTGAGACACGAAAAAAGAAAAACCGCGACGGCAATGGTCCCGAGCATTCGGAGCAGCTCGGCCCAGTTGCTGGGATGCCAGTAGAGGTTCACCGAGAAGACCAGCGGCAGGACCAGCACCCCGTTTTTGAGCCACTGCTTTGGCCGGGTTGAAGCGACCAGGTCAGCCAGGGCGACCGGCGGCACCCACATCTCGAATGGATATTACACCAGGTGCCGCGGCCGGACAAGGCCCGGAAGGACCGGCGCCGGCGGTACCGGGGGTCAGCCGGGAGGAATGACGAGGATCCGGCCGCAGGTCCCGCAGCGGACGAGCCCCTGTCCGCTCTTCACTTTTTGAAAGTCGGTGACGGGCAGGACAACCCGGCAGCCGCTGCAGGCCCCCCGTTCAACAACCGCCACGGCTCGTCCGCCCCGGCTCTGGCGGAGCTGTTCGTAAACGGCCAGGTCAAGCCGGTCAGCCCGGGCGGCGACCCGAGCCCGCTCCGCGCTGAGGGCCTCCACCTGCCTGAGGAGGTCTTCCCGCTCTGCCTGCAGACGGTCCTGGTCCTTTGCCCACTGGGCCTCCACCTCGGCCAGCCGCTGGCGGGCCTCAGCCAGCTCGGCCGCGGCGGTCTCCAGCGCAAGCATCACCTCAAGCATCTGGTCTTCCAGCTGGCGCTGGCGGGCCTTAAGCTGAAGCTGTTCCTGGTAGTAGCCGTCCAGCTCTTTGGGGTTGGTTACCTTTCCGGAATAGAGCTTGTCATCCAGCTCCCTGATCTTCGCCCCGAGGTCTTCGATGGCGATTTCGAGGTCTCGCTGACGCCGCTGGAGGTCCCGGAGCTGGCGCTCCCGCTCGGCAACCTCGGCCCGGGCCTGCCGGAGGGCGGGGCTCTCGGTGAGGCTGGCCTCGACCTCGGCCAGCCGGGCCCGCAGCTCATCGAGCCGGCTGTCGACCTGCTGGAGCTGGTAAAGAATAAGCGCCCGGCTCACGTTCACCTCGAACTGAGGCTCAGCTGAAACGGGGCCGGGCCGTCCGCGTCGGGAGTCAGCCCGGCAACCACCACCACAGCCCGCTGGAAGTCCCGCCCGACCCCGCTGAGAACGTACTCGGCCCGGTTGGCCGGGTCGAGGGGGACCGTTTCGACGGTCACGTCCCGGCCAAATTTTACAACCCGCAGCCCGTACCGCTGGGCCAGCCGGTTGTCGGTGCGGACGAAACCCCGGGCCTCCCATCCCCTATCTTCCTCGGCGTCGTCAAAGAAGCCGGCCTCGGGGATCCGGATGTCATCCACGGCAAAGCCCTCCAGGTTAACGGCATCGTCGTTGACCTGTTCAAATCGGATGAGCACCTTCCGACCGGCGAAGGGGGTCAGGTCCACGGTCTCCTCCACCCACTGGGGAGCCGGGCCCTGACCGCTGCGGCCGGTGTAGGCCGGGCCGAAGCTGTGGCCGAAGGGGTCATCCGTCCGGGTATGGCGGCCTGAAAGCACCTGCCAGCTCTGGCCGCCGTCGGCGGAAGCCTCGACGTAGGCGTAATCCCAGTTCGTCTCCAGATTGTACCAGGCCCGGAACTGCAGGGTTGCCCGGGTGAGGCCGGTCAGGTCGAACTCGCGAGTCAGGGTCGAGTCGATGTTGTCGCCCCGGTTGCCCCACCAGAAGTAGCGGCCGCTGGGCGGCCGGGTGGGTACAGCCGCCGCCTCCGTTACGCCGCTGAAGACCAGACGGTAGTCTCCGGGCGCGGTAATCTCAAAATATTTCGCCCCAAGCTGATTTACCCGGCCGGAATAGGTTTCGCCCGGCCGCAGGGGAGTAATCAGCCGAGCGGCCCCGTCAAAATCCGCGTAGCCGTAAACATCATCCCGGCGGCCCAGCAAATTGGCCACCGTCCAGTCGAGAAATACCCGCTCGAAGTCGACCCCAAAGGGCCGCAGGTAGGCGTTGAGGCCGTCGAAGCCCCGGCCGCCGCCCCGCATGTAGTCGATGACCCGGTCGAAGCCGCCGTAGCGGCCGAACATGTACCGGAAAAACAGGTACGCGGCCCCGTAGTTGCGGCCGGCCGCCGAAGGCTGCTCCGGCCAGCGGTTGAGGGGGACATCGGGGTCGGCCAGGAAGACCGCGGCCGAGCGGGGGTCAAAGCCGGCCAGGAAGGAGCCCAGCTCCGCCAGGCCCTCCTGGATCCAGCCGTCTTCCGCCCGGTGCTCGTTGAACTGGACCGCGTGGGTGAACTCGTGGGCCAGCACGCTCAGATAGGACTGCGTCCCGGGACGCAGGGCGTCAATGTTGACATAAAACATTGTACGCTGGTTGCTGTAGCGGTTGATGGTCCGGGGGTACCCGTCGGCGGCGCTGAAGTAGCCGGCGACGCCGGGAATGTGGGCGTGCAGGATGGTAAGCCGGGGGTCGCCGTCCAGGCCGGGTGAGGGCTCATTTCCGAAGTAGCGGCGGACGGCCGGGTAAACCCGCTGTTCAAAGTCCCGGGCAGCCTGTTCGATGACCGTCTGGTCGATGCTGATCGACTCGTCGAAGTAAAAAAGGGTGTGCTGGCCGACATAGCGGAGGACAGCCGTTACCGTGAACGGGGTGTAGGTATCCAGGTTCATGGCCCAGAACACTTCCCGGTCGCCCACCCGGCGCGTCGGGGGCACCGGGGTTGCCCCGACCGCCGGGGCCGCTCCCGGCTGGAGCCGGTGGGCCAGGTCGTAGAGGTCCCGGTTTGGCGGGGTCGGCAGGGGCTGGTATGTGGGAGATACGGGCGGCGCGCCGGTGGATGGGCCGGCTGCGGCCGGGACGGGGGTGGGCAGGGCCTGGGGACGTCCGGCCGGCCGCAGGGCCAGCAGGCCCAGGAACGCCGCAATGAAGATAAGCCCGGTTACGGCCAGGAAGGCCGCGACCAGCCGGGGACGCCGGTAGTTATCGTTCATTTAAAAGCTCGATGAGCCGGGAAATCAGCCGCCTCAGGCGCGGAACGGCGGCCCGCACGGCGGCCAGCACCTCCCCGTGGGTCGGTTCGGCGTCGGTCCGGAACCAGACGTTGCTTATGCAGGAGATGCCGAGAACCTCGAGCCCCATCTGCCGGGCAACAACCACCTCGGGGGCGGTGCTCATCCCCACCGCATCCCCGCCCAGCATCCGGAGCAGTCGGGCCTCGGCCGGGGTCTCGTATGAAGGGCCGCCGACCATGACGTAAACCCCTTCCCGCAGGGTCAGGCCGACCTCCGCCGCCGCCCGGCGGGCGAGAGCCTGCAGGCGGGGCGAGTATGCCCCGGCCATTGCCGGAAAGCGCGGCCCCCAGTCGGGCGGGGCAGGCCCCCGCAGCGGACTCAAACCTGCAAGTCCGGGGAAGCTAATGTGGTCGGTGATAAGCATGAGGTCGCCCACCTGGAACTCCGGGTTCAGGCCGCCGGCCGCGTTGGTGACGATGAGCTCCCGGACCCCCAGGAGGCCGAAGACCCGGACGTTGAACGCAACCTCTGCCGGGGAGAAACCCTCGTAAAGGTGGACCCGACCGGTCTGAACGGCCACCGGCAGGCCGCCCAGCCAGCCGACCCGCAGCTCCCGGCCGTGGCCCTCGACGGTTGGAACCGGCCAGCCCGGGATCTCGGCCAGGTCCAGGGTCGCCACCGGGGCAAGGTCGGCATCCAGGGCCCCGAGGCCGCTGCCGGCGATAATGGCGACCCTGGGGGCAAGGCCGACCCGTTCCCGGACAAATTCGGCGGCCTGCTGGACGGCCTCAGGCCGGATTCCCTCCCCCATCGGCCCCCTGATTCTGGAGCTGGCGCAGGCGTTCGTAGACCTGGGTGGTGGCGATGGAGACGTGGCCGAGCATCTTCTGAACCGACTCGATGTCGGCGCCGGCCTGGAGGGTGTGGGCGGCGAAGGTGTGCCGGAAGGTGTGGGGCGTGATGGGGCGGTCAATCCGGGCCTCCCGGGCGTAGGTCTTGACGATCAGCCAGAAGCCCTGGCGGGTGAGCCGTTCGCCACGGCGGTTGACGAAGAGGGCCCTTTCGCTCAGGTCCCGGAGAAGCAGGGGTCGGGCCGTCTGGATGTATTCTTCGAGGGCCTCAAAGGCCCGCCTGGGCAGGGGGAAGACCCGCTCCCGGCGGTTCCGCCCGACACAGCGGACCGACTCGTCCATGAGGTTGACGTCGTCGATATTGAGGCCGATGAGCTCGCTCACGCGCATACCAGTGGCGTAAAGGAGCTCGAGCATGGCCCGGTCCCGCTTCGCCTCGGGCGTCCGGCGGCGGGCCGGGGCGGCCAGGAGGGCGTCAACTTCGGCGGGCGTCAGCGTTCGGGGCAGGTTGCGGGCAACCTTAAGGCCGTCGACCTCTTCGGTGGGGTCGGCGCTGACCACGCCCCGCCGGCGCAGGTACTTAAAGAACGAGCGGACCGCCGCCACCTTCCGGGCCAGGGTGGAGGGGGCGTAGTTGTGCTCCTTGAGGTGGAGAATAAAGCCGAGGATCGCCGACTTGGTGACCACCGGCCACAGCTCGGCCGGCTCGTCGCCCGGCGGAAAGCGGTTTTGCAGGTACTCAGCCAGCTGGATGAGGTCGTTCTGGTAGGCGGCAATGGTGTTCTGGGCGTAACCTTTCTCGTCGGCGAGGTACTGTAAGAACTCCCGAATGCGGTTATCCACGGCTACCTCCGCAACGACGGTTCGGCATCGCAGCTGCGCCTTGAATTCTAGCATATGTCGAGTAGAGGCGTGAGATGGGCGAGCCGGGGCCCAGGGGAAGGACGGCCGTACGGGCGCAGCCGGAAGGTCCCATCTCAAAAGCCTGTTATCCGCATCCCGGAATAAACGAGTCCCACGATTGGGACATGGATTGGTCCAGAGGATGATGGAACAGTCTTGATTTATCAATACACAATATGACTTCCTCTTGACAGAATGGAACGCCCGGGTTATACTCGGCCGGAGCCGCAAAACCGAAAGGAGGAGGGCAGAAATGACCCTGGAACGGGCCGCGACCCCAAAGGCTATCCAGCTTGGGGTGAGCCGGCCGCCCCTGGAGGTGGACGACCTGCCCACCCCGGAAGAAGTTTTCCGTGTCCCCCGAATCGGCGTAAAAGAGGCGGTCTTCTACGTGATAGGTCCCAGCCTCATCGCCCTGGGCATTTCCATCGGCAGCGGCGAGTGGCTGCTCGGCCCTCTGAACGTCGGCACCTACGGGTTTGTCGGCGTTGGCTTCGTCATCTTGCTTTCAATCCTGCTTCAGACTTTTTACAACATCGAGATCGGACGCTACATCATGGCCACGGGCGAGGTCCCAATCCTCGGCTTTGCCCGCACACCCCCAGGCTGGAAGTTCTGGGTGCCCGTTTCGCTGTTTGTTGTTTACTTTGCCTTTATCTGGGGCGGCTGGGCAGCCTCGGCCGGGCAGAGTCTTTTCGTCCTGCTTACCGGCCGCATTCCCCAATCAGCCGACCTACCGGCGGTGCGGCTTATTGCTGTGGGCCTGATGGGTACGGTCTTTCTTATTACCCTGTTCGGAAAGAAGATCGGACGTACCCTGGAGCTGGTCAACTGGGTGGTCGTCGGGTTTATTCTCATCACCCTGCTTTTGGTCGACATCCTCGTTGTTCCCTTCAGCAAGTGGGCGGAGGGCATCGTCGGACTGCTGACCCCGGCCCTCCCACCCAGGGGCACCGACGCTACCCTGATCGGCGGTCTGGCCGGCTTCGCGGCCATGGCTTCGGGCTTGAACTGGTACGCGCTCAACTATTATCGGGATAAGGGCTACGGTATGGGTTATAAAATCGGCTACATCGCGGCCCTGGTTGGCGGCCAGCAGGAGAGAATGCTTCCCTCCGGCAAGACCTTCCCCGAAGACGAGAAGAACTCACGACTCTGGAAGCGCTGGTTCCGACTGCTGGTTCTCGACATCTGGGTCGTATTCTTCCCCGGCGCGGTCCTTGGAATGCTACTACCCACCATCCTTGTATCCCACCTTTCTTCCCTCCCTGGGGTAGAAAGACCGACGGCCGCTACCATCCCGACCTACGCGGCCGACATTCTCGGCCGATTCTACGCTCCGGTTCTTTCGGTCTGGGCCCTGGTTGTGGGGTTCTTCGTCCTCTACAGCACCCAGCTGGGCATCTTCGAGTCGCTGGTCCGGAACATGGTTGACGCCCTGTACGGGGTGAGCCCCGCCTTCCGGCGGCTCATTAACGAAGATCCTCGCCGGTTCTACTACCCATATATGATCCTTTTGACCATCGTCATTGCCATCGCCCTGCATGCTACCCTTCCGGCCGGTCTCATCCTGATTTCGGCGAACATGTCAAACCTCGGCGCACTAATTTACCCGTTCATTCTGATGTACCTGAACAGCAAGCTGCCCCGCCCGGCCCGGATCACCTGGTGGTCCTACGTAGTGCTTATCCTTAACGTCATCTTCTTTGGGTTCTTCTTCATCAACTTCGCCGTCCAGCAGCTCACCGGCCAGCCCCTGGTCCGGTTCTAGACCAACTAAGCCCTGAAAACGTCCGGGGCCGGGGCTCTATGCCCCGGCCCCCGCCTTTCCGGGCTCCGCTCAGGGCAGGTAGAGCCTTGGGACCTCGGCCGGTTCGGCCATATCGGCGGCCATAAACACGTAGGTTGCGTTCGGACGGTTGCTCGCCCCGATGTGGTTGCCGTGGCGGTCGACGGCGATGAGGGAGAAGGGCCCGGCGTAGGGGTCCGGCAGGGCGGACACTTCGGCCATCACCTCCCGAACAGCCCCCTCCAGGCCGAGGCCCATCTTGAGGTAGAGTACGACGGTCCGGGCGACCCCGAGCCGGATGGCCGTCTCGCCCCGGCCGGTGCAGGCGCAGGCCCCGTACCGGTTATCCGCGTAGTTGCCGGCCCCGATGATGGGCGAGTCCCCCAGCCGGCCCGGATACTTTAAGGCCCAGCCGCTGGTCGAGACCCCGCAGGCGATGTTCCCCTCCCGGTCGACGGCGATGAAGTTGACGGTTTCGTTCGGCTCCTCCGGGTTCACCGCCTGGGGGACCAGCTCCCGCATCCGCTCCAGGTAGCGGCGGATGCCCGGGTCGTCGGGGACGCCGATGCCCCGGAGACGGTCCTCCCAGAGCCGGCGGGCCTCCGGGGTGAGCAGTTGCCGGCGGGCGAAGCCGCATTCTTCGGCGAAGCGCTCGGCGCCCGGCCCCACCAGGAGCACATGGGGCAAAGCCTCCATGACCTTTCGGGCAATGGAAATCGGGTTCGGAAAGCCCCTTACGGCACCCACCGCCCCGGCGGCCAGGGTCCGGCCGTCCATGATGCTGGCGTCCAGCTCGACTTCCCCCAGCAGGTTCGGCAGGCCGCCGGTTCCGACCGTGTGGTCTTCGGGGTTATCTTCGACGACCCGGCAGCCGACCTCCACCGCGTCCAGGGCTGAACCGCCGGCCCGAAGAACATCCATCGCGGCTTTGATCCCAACCTTGCCGTTAGCACTGGCAACAACCAGCATGGGCGTTTGCTTCTCCGGTTAGAGTTCGATGGTAAGGCCCCGGAAACCGGGCGTGATTTCCACCCCGAGGCGGGCCGATACCTGGGCAAGCTCGCGGCGGATGACGTCCTCCTGGGCCGGGTCGAAGTGAACGGCCAGGACCGGCGGGATCCGGCCCTGAATCTCCCCCAGGGCTTTGAGCTCGGCCTCGAGAAGCTCCGGGGTCAGGTGCTTTGCCCGCTCGGCGGCCTCCCGGTTTGTACTGGCAAAGCTCACCTCCAGGACCAAGAGGTCGGCCCGCACCGTCTGCCACGCCCCGGCCAGGCCGCCGGGCCCGCAGTCGGCCCCGTAGAAAAGGCTGCGGCCGTTGCGGCCCACGTGAAACCCGACCGTGGGCGGTCCGTGGTCGACCGGGACCGGCGTGATCAGGTACTCCCCGACCGCGAAGGGGGTGAGGGGGTCGATAATTTCAAACCGGAGGCTCGGCCGCTCGGGCGGCCACTCGGTGAGGGCCAGCCAGAGCTGGGGGTTAAAAAGATGGTCCAGAAGGGCGTCCCGCACCGAGGCCGTGGTGTAGACCGGGGTTGTACCCCGGAAGGCCGTGTTCAGGCCGAAGAGGGGCAGGTCCTTGACGTGGTCAAAGTGGCGGTGGCTTATTAAAATTGCCTCGATAGCCGCCTGCTCATCGAGGGATAGGGCGGCCGTCAGACTGCCGGCGTCAATGGCCAGCCGGCGGTCCACCAGGAGCGAGACGGCCCCGCCCCCCTTGAAGTCGGTCTTGTGGGCCCCGAGAACGGTCAGCTTCACCAGCCGAGCTCCTTCGCCGGAGTGCCCGTCAGACCCCACAGCTCCCGCCCGACTCCCCGCCCGAGGAAGAGCACCTTGAAGCTACCAAGCCCTCCGGGCTTAACCAGGCTCCGGATTAGGGTCAGGTTTCGCTGGTACGCCTCCGGGTCGTCAAAAACGGCCCGGTCCAGGGCGCGAATATAATCTTCGATGCCCAGGTTTCGCAGGAAGCGGGCCTGAGTTGTCAGACCCAGCACCTGGAGACCCACTTCCCGGCCGGCCAGGGCCAGACCCGTGAAATCAACGTGGGCGGTGATGTCCTGCTCCCCCGGAAAGCGATAGGGATCTTCGTGGTAGCCACCCCGGAAGTAGCACATGAGCGTCCCCCGCGGAAATTTTCTCGAGTAGAGTTCGGCGGCCGGGTAGCCGTAGTCGATGATTAAGAACACCCCTGCCCGGAGGAGCCTGCCGACCCGCCGGACCCATTCCGGCCCCTCGAGGCAGACCTCGGCCCGGACGCCTTCAGGCGGCCGGACCCCGACCCGTTCGAAGTAGGCCACCAGCTCGGGGTCGGAAATTTCGCCCTCGACCTCAATCAGCCCATCCTGCCAATCCACGTACACCTCCCGCAGCCGTCCCTCCCGGCTTACCACGATGTGGACCGCGAGGGCGTCAAAAAACTCGTTGGCAATCACCAGGCCCGAAAAGGGTTCGGCCGGCAGGTCGGTGACAAACTCCACCCGGGCGACCAGGTCGCCGGGCTCCGCGGCCAGCCGCCGGTGGGCCGCCCGCAGGTTCGGGTCGAAGTCTACCAGGAAGTAACGGGTCCGTTCGTAGACTTCGGCCCAATCCCGGGCCAGGCCCCCCAGCAGGCTTGCGGCCAGGTGGCCCTGCCCGCCGCCGAGGTCCACGATGACAAAGTCATCCGGCCGGCCCAGCCTGGCCCAGAGGTCGGCGGCCTGGCGGGCGAGGAGGTGGCCGAAGACCGGGTGGACCGCCGGCGACGTGTAGTAGTCGCCCCGGTCGCCGACCCGGGGCCGCTCGGCAGTGTAGTAGCCCCAGACCGGGTCGTAGAGGACGAAGGCCATATACTGCGCAAATGTGAGGGGCCCGCTCCGGCGAATAAGGTCGGCCAGGGCTTCGAAGACGGTTCGGGTATGGGGGGTCGTCATTCGTGCCGGCGGCCGGGCCGGCAGCACCGAAGCCTCAGCCGCTGCCGGTCCACCCGGTGGCCCTCAAGCTCCAGAAGGGTTGCCTTAAGGTCGATGCCGCCCCCGTAGCCGACCAGCCGGCCGTCGGCCCCAACCACCCGGTGGCAGGGGACGACGACAGCCCAGGGGTTGTTGCCCACCGCCCGCCCCACCGCGCGGACAGCCTCCGGCCGGCCAAGGGATGCGGCCAGCCGGCCGTAGCTCACCACCTGGCCCCAGGGAATCTTTCGGAGCTGGGCCCAGACCAGCCGCTCAAAGGGGGTGCCGACGTCGGGGTCAAGGGAGCCGTCCAGGTCGAATTCCACCGGCTCGCCGGCGGCGTAGCGGCGGAGGGTGTCTTCCCAGGCCCGGAACCGGTCCGTTTCAAGGGGCCGACAGCCGACCTCCGCCTCGGCTTCCGCCAGGCAGTCCGCCGGCGACGGGCGGAAGTGGGTGACGGCCCGCAGGCCCCCTGGCCCCCCGACCAGCCCGATGTAGCCTCTGGGCGTCTCGACGACGGTTATCTCCATGACTCTGGTCCTCCCCTCAGCATTTTAAAACGAGGCCGCGGGTTCCATCGACGATGACCCGATCCCCGTCCCGGAGAATCCGGGTGGCGTCCCGGACCCCGGCCACGGCCGGCAGGCCGTATTCCCGGGCCACCACCGAGGCGTGGGAGAGCTGGCCGCCCCGCTCGAGAACCAGGGCCGAGAGCCGGCCGAAAACGAAGGTCCAGGCCGAGTCGGCCGCCGGGCTGACCATCACCTCCCCGGGTCCAACCCGGTCCAGGCCCTCGGGCCTGACGACAACCCGGACCCGGCCAGAGCCGATGCCGGGGCTCACCCCGACCCCCGTTAGCCGGGCCGGGGGGGCAACGGCCAGGGGCAGGTCTCCGCGGAGAAACTCGGGGTAAAAATCGGGTCCGGCCCGGAGGGCCTCAAACTCGGCCCGGCGCTCCCGGTAGACGTCCGGGGGCGGCAGGTTCGGGAAGGCCTCCACCTCGGCTGCCGTCAGGAAGACGATATCATCCGGCGAGCCCAGGTAGGCCGGGGTGAGGAGCCGGCCGATCCCCAGGTAGAGGCGGCGAAGGAGGGCAAGGCCCATCTGCCAGTGGTGGCGCTGGGCCTCCCGGAGAGCCATGAAGCGGCGGGCGACCCCGACCAGGGGCCTCAGCCAGACCGGGGGCGGCGGGGCGGAGGGCTCGGGCGCCGGCCCCGAAGGCAGGCTGCTCCGGGCCGCCGCCAGGTAGGCCTCCGGGGCCTCGGCGAGGGGCGGCCGGGCGATATCCAGGCTGAATGATCGGTGGCCGAACTCGGCGATAAGCCGGGCCCGCAGGGCGGCCGCAGCCGCCGGGTCTTCAGCCCCGGCCGCCGCCTCCAGCAGCCGGTTAAACTGGCAGGTGACGTCGTCCCCCCGGCGGACCCAGGCCGCCGCCCAGCTCTCCCCGTTCTCGGGATTCACCCTGACTGCGGCCCGCCGCAGGAGGGTGTACCAGGCCTCGGCGTGGAGCAGGCTCCAGCGGTGCCGGCGCAGAAGGGCCACGTTCCAGGCCTGGACCTGCCGGATTAGCCTGAGCCGGGCCCGCACCCCCTCCTCGCCCCGAACCGATTCCAGGCCGTCGGCCGCCGCCCCCAGGCGGACCGCGGCGGCCCGGTACCGGGCGGCAAAGCCCTGCCAGTCGGCAAGGTGCACCGGCGGGTTCCAGCCGGCGACCGTCGCCAGGGCGCTGGCGGTGACTTTAACCAGGTTCGGCCGCCGGGAAAACTGCCGGCGAAAGGCCGGGTCGCCCCCGGGGAAAAAGCGGGCCGCGTCCTCGGGAATGAGCCAGTCGGGGAAAACGCCGTAGAGGGCCGCAAAGAGTTCGGCGTTAAAGTACGGCCGGCCCAACCAGAGCCTGGTGACCGGTGCCGCGCCCGGGTCGATGCCCAGCATCCGGAGGGGCTCCCGGACGGCCAGCTCCTCCAGGTAGGGCCGGATCACCGTCCAGCCGAGGGGCGAGACCGGCTCCGGGAACCGCTCGTTGAGAAAGGCGGCCGTCCAGAGTCGGTCCCCACCCGGCTCGGTGAAGAAGCTGCGTGCTCCGGTCACGGCTGGCGGCTGAGGCTCCGCCTGATTTTACCCCAGGCGTCCCGGACCCGGCCAGTAAGCGGCCCCGAAGGCGGCCGCTCGCCATACCGGACCTGGATATAAGCTGCGGTTAGCTCGTCAGCCTCGGTGGCTACGGTTGGGAGGTCGGACCGCACCCGGCCCAGGAATTCCAGGGGGGTCTCGTCGGGCCGGCGGGGCCGCCCGAGTCGGGCCATCAGCCGCAGAAACTCGCGGTAGATTTCCCGAACCGTCCGGGCTTCCGGCGACTCTGCCGGGGCCGTCCCGGCCGCAACCGGAAGCGGCAGTTCCGGCCGCAGCCGACCCAGGAGGGCCTTTAGACGCTGAAGGAGGCCAGAAAGGGCCCCCCGCCACGACCAGAGAGACTGCCGGATTTCTTCGAGTTCGGATTCCGTCCGCCGGCGCCGGTACCGGGTCACGGCCAGGGCCAGCAGACCGAGGCCCACGCCGACGATAGCCGCGGCCAGAAACCATTGGAGACCCTGAACGACGGCCGGCGGGAGCAGTGCCACTGGCTCCGGGTGGGTCCGGCCGGCTTCCTCCCCAAACTGGCTGAACGCCGGTATCTGAAATTGAATCCAGAACCGCCTCAGTACCGGCCCGAGTAAACTGACCAGCAGTTCGGCCAGCAGGCCCAGGGGCAGGAGGACGACAAAGAGGACGGTCACCAGAAGCTCGCCCAGGAGGTCGAGGGCCGCACGCACCCCGGCCGGGGGCTCCCGGAGGGCCAGAAACGCGACACCCAGGGCCACGGTCAGGATGGCCAGAACCGTTCCGGCCAGGGTCAGGACCCAGGGACCGGCGAGCCCCGGCCCCTCAGCCCCCGTCCGGCGCACCCGGCGAAGAATCTCATCCAGCCGGGCCAGCGCCAGTCCCGCCAGGGCGACGGCGAAGAGGATGACCAGGTAGCCCAGGGCCGAGCGGCCGACGGCCGGGTCGGGACGGAAGCGGTTGACGGCAAAGAGGGCCACCTGCGCCCCGAGGCCCAGGACAAACTCCCGGTAGAGGTCGTCGTAGTCGGCATCGGCGGCCCCAACCCTGAGGCCGCGCCAGTAGAGGCCCAGCCCCGCCCAGAAGCCCAGGGCCAGGGCCGACGGGGCCCGAAAGGTGTCCAGCAGGGCTTGGCCCAGCACCAGAAGCAAGCCCGGATCCGGTCGGCCGCCGAAGTGGTCGCGCCAGAGCCCGAGGCTCACCACCCCAAGCCCGACCACGGGGGCCGCCGCCTGCAGGGTTCGGGCGGGGAGGCGTGATGCCCCCAGGGCGGCGGTAAGGACGCCCGCCGCGCTGATGAGCCAGGCCGTGCCGGGCGAGAGGGGTGCGCCCAGGCCGAAGACGGCCGGGCCAGCCCACCAGACGAGCCAGGGGTAGACCCAGGCCCACTCGACTGAGGCGATGGCCAGGGGAAGGAGGACCCGACTAGCCCAGGCTGACACGCTGTAGCTCCTGCCAGACTTCTGAGCCGGTCACGTGGTAAACCGGAATCCCCGGAAGGTCCGACCGACCGGGCCGGCCGTCGACGACGACCAGCACCACCGGGCGGCCCAGGCGCCGGAGCCGGAGGAGGCCGGCGGCGAGACCCTCGGTCGGCACCGACGTCACGGCGACGATGGTCGCCCCCCAGGGGAGATTCCGGGATTCGCGGCGGAGGAGGGCTTCGAGGCTTGTTGCCGGGAAACTGCCGATGCGGGCCAGGGCGTCCAGGATAATCCCGAGCTGGCCCCGGGCCCGGCTCGGGGCAATCTTCAAAAGCTGGTCGCTTTCCGGGAGGCTGCCGTTGGCGTAGAGGCCCACCGAAAAGCCGTCTTCCAGGGCGGCATTGGCCAGGGCGACGGCGGTGATAATGGCCAGCTCCAGGCGGTCCGGGAGGACCCCCTGCCACGGGTATTCAAAAGTTGCCAGGTCGAGGAAAATGAGCAGATTCGGGGCCGTCACCGGCTCAGGAATTTTGACTTCCAGCCGCCCGGTCCGGGCGGTTGCCCGCCAGTGGATCTGCCGGCGGCTGTCGCCGGGGGCATACGGCCGGACGCCCACGACCCTGGTGAGGTCCCGCTGGAGGCTGTGGCGGGCCCGAATCTCCCCAAGCAGCTCCCGGGATGGGATACCCAGGCGCTCCAGGGGCACGATGCGGGGGTAGACCGTCAGGTAATCGAGCCGGTCGATGACGAGTTCGGCCGTGAAGAACCCGAAGGGGTCGCCGGTCCGGATGGTCACCGGCCCGAAGGCGTGGTAGCCCCGGTAGAGGGCCCGGACCGGGTAGCGCCGGGTCACCCGCTCGTACCAGCCCAGGGCGAAAAGGTTCGAAAGGATGAACCGGTTGGGCCGGTGCGAGTAGCCGAGCTGGCCCCGGACCAGCTCAACCTTCTGCCGGTCGGGGAACTCGTCCTCGACCTGGACCCAGGCCAGGGGCAGAAACTTGCGGTTGGCCAGGCTTACGGAAAGATAGGTGGTTTCGCCCCAGAAAACCTTTGGGGAGTCAAAGGACCGGGCGTATTCGAGGCGTCTCACCGCATACCTGGCCCAGAGGGAAGACACCGCCGCCAGCAGTGTCAGCATGGCCCCGGCCGCAACCAGCTCAACCTGTCGCAGGAGAAGCCCTGCCAGCAGCACCAGGGCGACCAGGATTGCCCGGAGCTCTGACTGCCGAAAGCGGGGCTCGATGTATTCCACGGTCCAGCTTCAGGCCTCGACGGGCACCGGCACCGCGGCCAGCACCTCGTCAACGATTTCGGCCACCGACCGGCCCTTAAGCCGGGCCTGCGGCTTCGTTATGAGCCGGTGGGCAAGAACCGGGCCGGCCAGCCGCTTGATATCGTCGGGGATGACGTAGTCCCGCCCGCTTACGGCCGCCAGGGCCTGGGCGGTGCGGTAGAGGGCCAGGGCGGCCCGGGGGCTTGCCCCCAGCTCGATGGCCGGATGCCGGCGGGTTTCCCGAACCACGGCCAGCAGGTAGTCCTCCACGGCCGCAGAGACGTGGACCTCCCGGACGAGCCGCTGGGCGGCCATAATCTCGTCAACGCCGGCTACCGGCGTCAGCTCCCGGAGGGGATCGGCCGTTCGGAACCGGCGCAGGATCTGCCGCTCCTCTTCCAGGTCGGGGTAGCCGAGGCTGAGCTTGAGGAGAAAGCGGTCGAGCTGGGCCTCGGGCAGGGGGAAGGTCCCTTCGAGCTCCACGGGATTCTGGGTTGCCAGGACGACAAAGGGCCGGGGCAGCGGCCGGACCTCGCCCTCCACCGAGACCTGCCGCTCTTCCATCGCCTCCAGCAGGGCCGATTGGGTCCTTGGGGTAGCCCGGTTCACCTCGTCGGCCAGGAGAACCTGGGTGAATACCGGCCCCGGGTAGAACTCAAAGGCGCCAGCGGCCTGGTTGAACACCATCGTCCCGGTGATGTCGGCCGGAAGGAGGTCCGGGGTGCACTGGACCCGCTTGAAGGTGAGGTTGAGGGACCTGGCCAGGGCCTTGGCCAGGGTCGTTTTGCCAATGCCCGGCACGTCCTCGATGAGGACGTGCCCTTCACACAGCAGGGCCACCAGGAGGAGTTCGACCGTGGAAGTCTTTCCGACGATGACCCGGCCGACGCTTTCTCTGACCTTCCGGGCAAGGTCGAAGACGGGTCGGATATCCGTTTCCTGCATAGCCGCGCCCTCCCAAAGTTACCCGTCGCCGGCGGTCCAGCCGGTGAAAAAGGCCGCGGCCGCCTCCACCGCCCCCGCCTCGGCCGGGGAGACCGGTTCACCCCGGTGCTCCCAGGCCTGCTTGCGGATGAATTCGGCCAGATTGTGCCGCAGGGTTTCCAGCCGAGCCAGGGCGTCCTGCCAGAGGAAGTCAAAAACGTCCGGATTGGCCGCGGCCGCGACGGCGAGCCCCCGGACCAGGTGGGGCCGGCAGAGGCCGTCGGAAGTTTTCCAGGCCTCCCGCCACCCCGCCGACCCCAGGCTCTCGATGAGAAGCCAGAGGTTCCGTTCGGCCGCCTCCCGGCCGACGGCGCAGACCGGGCACTCCCCGGGGGGAGCCAGCTCCCTGAACCGGTGCCGGGCCGGAAGTCGGGCCGGGCCGAACACCCGGCGGGCCCCCGGGTTCGGGCGCACCAGTCCACCGACCCGGCGGATGAGGTCCCGGGTCAGGTGTTCGTAGATGATGGCCAGGCCGAGACGGCTGCCCGGTTCGCGGTCGGCCAGGCCGAGGAGGAGCCGGAGGTGGGGTCCGCAGAACCCGTGGGACGCCAGGAGTCGGGACCGGACGCCGGGGTCATTCACGTTCTCCCAGAGCAGGTTGACGGCGTAGCGCCGCTCGGACTGGGCCTGAGTCCGGCAGACGGGACAGCCAGGTTGTCTCAGGCTCTCCCACAGGTCAAGGGTTGCCAGTCCCACCGTTGCTGCCTTTCTGTCGCCTAGTGTACCCTAACTAAATAACAGGCCGGGTCGCCGGGATGAAAAAAGCTCCTGGTCCGAGTCTGGACCAGGAGCCATCAGCCTTCCGGCGGTTCGGGCGGCCCCGCAGGCCGCCCCGGCGGGCCCCATCGCCTTGTCGCTGAGCATTATAACACTTTGACGGGCCTACCGCCGGCTGAGCCGGGCAGGCCCGACGCGACCGCTTGCCCTGTCCGGTCACCTAACAGGTTGGCCGCTGCCCTTCGGTCGCGAGGCCCAGCCCCACCCGGCAAAGACGAACCCCAGAACGGCCGCGAGCTCAAGGGCCACCGAGAAGGTAATGAGCCATCCCAGGGAGACGTCGTAGAGCGCACCCATCACCGCGCTTCCGGCAAACCACATCAGTCCGTAGCCGGCGTTGAGGATGCCGTAAGCGGTGGCCCGCCGGTCGGGGGATACCATCCCGGCGACGGCCGCCCGCATCACGGATTCCTGGGCCCCCAGGCCGATGCCCCACAGAACGGTCCCGATGGCCGCGGCGATGGGGTTCGAACCGAAAACCAGGGGCGCGAACGGGCTGGCAATCAGGGCGCTCCCAACCAGGACCCGGAACCCGACCCGGTCAAAGAGGTACCCGGCGATGAGGGCGGTGGCGGCGTCGACCGCCATGGCCAGGGCGTACAGGACGGGGATGGTGCTGACCGGGACGGCCGCCGTCCGCTCCAGGTGGTAACCGATGAGGGCGAAGTCGGCGTACCCGGCGGCGACCAGACCCACGGCTACCAGGTAGACCCAGAAGACCCGGGGCAGGCTGGCGGTCTCAAAGTGGGGGTGCTCGACCTCCAGCTCGTGCGGCCTGGGGTAAAGAAGTCGGGCAAGAATGAGCAGGCCCAGGGCGGCCGCGGCGGGTACCAGGAGCGCCCCAAAGGCCACCCGATAGTCGCCCACGGCGCCAAGGATGCCGAAGACGACCAGCGGCCCGGCGACGGCACCGACCTGATCCAGCGCCTCGTGCAGGCCGAACCCCCAGCCGGCCCCGGTCTGCCGGGCGGCGTAGGAGAGCATGGCGTCCCGGGCCGGGGTTCGAAACGCCTTGCCCGTACGCTCGGCCAGAATCAGGGCGCCGGCCGCCTCCCACCGGCCGGCGAGGGCCATGGCCGGGACCGCCAGCAGGTTCAGAAGATAACCGGCGACGGTTACCGTCCAGTACCGGCGGGTCCGGTCGGCCAGATAACCTGAGCCCAGCCGGAGGGTGTAACCGAAGAGCTCGCCCAGGCCGGCCACAATTCCCACCGCCGCCCCGGACGCCCCGAGGGCAGCCAGGAAGGGTCCCGAGATGCTCCGGGCCCCCTCGTAGGTCATGTCGCCGAAGAGGCTCACCAGGCCCAGGAGGATAATAAATCCGAGGGCCCGGCGCCGGAGGCGGGCCTCGCCGGCCATCGGCACTACCGGACCACCAGGACCGAGCACGGGGCGTGGTCCACCACCCGGTCGGTAGTGGACCCCAGCAGAAAGTGCTCCAGAAAGCTGTGGCCGCGGGCCCCCAGGACGATCAGGTCAAATCCGCCCTGACGGGCCGCATTGATAATCTGCTGGGCGGCGTTGCCGGCCCGTATCTCGGTAGTAAGAGGGACGCCGTATTCAGCGGCGAGAGCCCTGGCCCCGGCCATAACCTCCTCGAAGAAGGCATTAGCCTCGGCCTTCGCCTCCTGCACTTCCCCAAGGGTGGCGGCGTAGTGGGGCAGGTGCTCCTCCACCCCGATGGCGTGCAGGTTTGCTCCCAGCGCCCGTGCAAGCTCCAGGGCCGCCCGGAGGGCCCGTTCCGAGGCTTCCGAACCGTCCAGGGCAACGAGAATCCGTCGATACAGGGTCATTCCGTGCCTCCGCTTTAGTCTACCCCGTCCGTCGTCACGGCTTCCGAAGTTAGCTCGCCGGTTGCTTCTGTAGGCTGTACATCCGTCGTCGGGGCGAACCACCGCTGGGCCACCAGCGTCGGGACCACCGCCGTGAGCAGGACGACGGTAACAAGCACCGAGAACTGGGACCGGTCGATGATGCCGGCGTTAAGTCCGTACACCGACGATATCGTTCCGAACGTAAGGCCCGTGCTCATCAGCAGGGTAAGGTACCAGGCCCCCTCCGGGACGTGCCGGCGGGCGACAGGATAGACGGCCAGAATCTTGGCGGCGACCTTCACCCCGAAGAGGAGGGCTACAATACCCAGGTTGGCCAGAACGGCCCCGAGCGATACGTTCATGCCGCCCTTCAGGAAGAAGAAGGGTGTGAGAAACGCAAAGGCCACGACCCGAAAGCGCTGACGCTCCAGACGGTGACGCTGGAAGATGCGGGCCACCGCCAGCCCTAGCAGAAAGGCGGGGAGAATGGCGTGGGTCTGGGCCAGCTCACCGAAGAACATCAGCATGAAGAGGACGGCAAAGGCGCCCTTGATCTCCGGCTCAATGACCCGGTTGCCGTACCGGGGGAAGAACCAGGGCTCAAGCCTGGGCATAATGACGATGGCACCTACAGATACGGCGATGAAGGCAAGTATCCAGGGCGACGGGGTGATGAAAAGTAGCGAGAGGGCGGCCGCCGTGCCGAAGCCGCTCACGAAAGTTGCGGCCATCAACAGCTTGCCCAGAGCTCTCTCCGTCAGTCCGGTCTCCACCAGCAAGGCATAGACCACGGCCACGCTCGTGTCTGAGAGGGCGACGCCGGCCATCTGGGCGGCCCGCGGCTCCCAGCCCAGGACCAGCCGGGTAAAGGCCCACGCCAACGCGAAGGGCGCCAGGAAAGAGAGTCCGCCGATAAGGAGGCTTTCTTTAAGCCTTGCCCGGAGGAGGTCGGGGTCGACCTCGGCCCCGGCCAGGAACGTGAGGACGATGCTGGCGAACCCGGCAATAAAATTCACCCACGGTGTCGGCTGAATGCCGAATACGTTTCCGGCAACGACCCCGAAGAGTATCTCGATTATGGCGACCGAGATACCCAGCTCGACGGACAGCATACTGGCCGCGAGCACCATCGCGGAAAGGACGGCAGCGACGTAAAGGTCAGCCATCTCCTGAACCTCCTTCCGCGGCGGGGCATAAAAAAGGCCCCTGCCGCAGTTTGCCGCGGTAGGGGCCATCAGGCTCGGTTTTGAGCCGGTTCGCCGCCGGTAGGCGGCCGGGCGGGACCCATCGCCCGCACACCAATTGTAGCCTGGCTCCCCTCCCTGGGTCAAGGGCTCACGGCGCAGGGCTTTCCGGTTTGGGGCCTGCGGGTGGGGGTCTAAGGTCTTGAGGTTCACGCTCTATTGCCCGCTAACTAAGGGATGGAAGGATACGCATGGTCCGGGCGGCTCTGGAACGCCAGCTACTTGGGCGAAACAGGGTTAACCTTTCACCCTTCGTGCGCTGGCCCGCTCCCATAAGTCCTTCTGCCTCTCAACAGAAGGCAAGACTGAAAAGCCAGGCTGATCGTTACGGCTATTGACAAAGGCCAGCGTTTGAGTTATAAGGGTGATGGAAACCTCCTGAAGATGCCGTCAGGAGGCGGCAGATGAACCGGTTGATGTGGGGGGTGCGTCAGGTGCACAGGTTTCGCCCCGCCGGGCCCGGCGGGGCGGCGGGGACCGTCTGAGGTGCCGGGCCGACCATTGGGGGAACCGGGCAGCGAGCGCCCCGAAGCCCCAGGCGGATTCGGCCGCTGAGCCGAAAAATCCGGCCGGGTAACTCAGACTCCTCGAAAAACGGGCCCAGCGTTGCCCCGGGCGACTGCCCGGGGCAATGTCTTTTCAGCCGCCTGCTGTCCCGGCTTCAACCGGGTTTCCCGGCAGGCTCGGTTCCGGCTTGAGGCGGCGGAGTCGGATCTCCGGCCGCCGGCCGCGGGCCAGCCAGCCCAGGGCAACGCCCGCCACGCCGAGAACGGCGTAGAACAGGATGGCGGGCACAAGGGCCAGGGGGTAGTTCGCCACCGTTACCCCGGCCGCAATTCGGACTGCCAGCACGGCCATGCCGACCAAAGCGCCGTAGCCGAGGCCAACCAGGGCCCCGGCGAGCAGGGTGACATTTTCCGGTCCCCTCGACATCACCAGCAGGAACGAGCCCGCGACAATTCCAACCCAGATGCCCAGGTTCACCAGCGTGTTGCTGAAACCCGACTCGGGACTCACCACCCGGACGGCTGTCAACATGAGGCCGAGGATGGCGCCCACAAAGGCGGGCATCACGGTCGCTACGGCGGTAAGACCCCAGCCGTAAAGGAGGTCGTCGGCCGTGGGAATAGCCGACGTTTCCGAGGGGGCACGCCGGAGCCGGGGCCCCGCCGGACGCGGCGGGGTAGCCGTCGCCTCGGGAATCAGGGTCTTCACCAGACTGTAGATGCTCTGGGCGACTTCACCTCCCGGTTCGGAGAGAACTACGGGAACGCCCCGATTGGCGGCCTCGACCACGGCCAGCCCGCCGCTTCCAATCCGGGCGGTAAACCGGCGGCCAAGGGTCGCTTCCACCTCAGTAATATCCAGGCCCGGCGAAGCATCGGCCCGGTTGAGAATAACTTCAATCTTATCGGCCGGGTATCCGAGGGCTGTAGCCGTATCAAGAAAGGCCCGGACGTTCTTGACGGCGGGGATCTCCGGGGTTGTCACCACAAGGACCTTATCGGCGACATCGAGGATGGCCAGGGTCACGTCGTTGAGGGTGACCATGGTATCGACAATCACGTAATCGAAGAGCTCCCGAAGGCGGGCCAGGATGAGGCTCATGTGCTCCGGGGTCACCAGGTCGGCCAGCTCCGGCTTCGGGGGTGCCAGCAGGACCCGGAGACCGCTGGGGTGGGTCGCCAGAATGGTGTCGAGCAGTTCCTCGTCCAGCTGGTTCGCATAGGGTATCAAATCGGAGATGGTGCGGGTGGGCGGCAGGTTGAGCATGACTCCAACGTCGCCGAAGGTCAGGTCGCCGTCCACGAGGACAATCTTCCGGTCACTCAGCTGGGCGGCGGCTAGGGCCAGGTTTACGGCGATGGTGGTTCGGCCCACCCCACCCTTGGGACTGAAGACCGCCAGAACCTTACCCAAGGTGACGGTCTGGCGTTCCACGGTCTGGCGCAGGGCGACCGTCTGCGTCATCGTCTGCCGTTCGGTAATAACCCCGATGATCCGCCGCATCGCCTGCAGGTTGTTGGCAAGAAACTTTTCGAAGTCCTCCCGCCGGAGGACCAGCAGGTTCGAATCGGTTACGGCCGTAACGGTGGCCGTTCGGGGCTGGGCACTTACCAGCGCAAGCTCACCGAAGAAGTCGCCGTTACCGTAAATGGCAAGAACCCGCTCCCGGCCGGAGGCATCCGTAACCGTAGCCTTGAGCCGGCCGGCCCGAACGATGTAGAGGGCATCGCCCGGCTCACCCTGCTCGTAAAGAACGGCCCCCTTCGGCAGCTCACGCTCGGTAATGTATTCGCCGATCTGCTCAAGCTCTTCGTCTGAAAGGCCGGCAAAAATGTTCACGGAACGCAAAATTTCAATATACCTGGCCATCGACCGCCTCCCGCTGACTACCTGACAACACGGAAATAAACCGCGTTGCTCTTGAGAAGCTGACTGTCCTTCCTCACCCAGACAACTACCTCGACGAGGCCGCTGACATTTCCGGGAACCCCCACCCCAATGGACGTGTCCGACCAGCCGCTGTAACTGGTGGCCGGAACCCCCCCGAACGTCACATACGAACTGCCCCGGGAACTACCGAAGTTGGACCCGGATAGCGTGACCAGACTCCCGACGGTCCCCGAGACCGGCGAGACGGCCCGGATGATGGGCGCGGGCGCTCCCGGCTGACCGGCGGGCAGGGGCGTGGGCGTCGGCGGCGGGGTCGGGGTCGCAGGCGGCTGAACCTCCACCGTGGCCGTCAAACACGGCTGGTTAAAATTGACATAAAATGTGAAGTTATAGCGGCCTGACTGACCGGCCGTGCCGCTCCACTGCCACTGATAGCCCGTGCCGGTGGACTGGGCCCCCAGGAACTGGAGCTGGAGCTCGCTCTGGAGGGCGACATTGACGTGCGGCCGGGATGAAGTGACCGTCACGGTTAGCGTTTCCCCGGCCCGCGGCGCCAGGGGAGTTATGGAGAAGGTCTCGTCGCCCGCGCACCCGGCCGGCGTCGGTGTCGGCGTGGGCGTGGAAGTCGGGCTCGGACTGGGGGTGGGCGTCGGGGTTAAGGTTGGGGGGCCAGGGCTGGGGGTCTCCACCGGGACCGGGGTCGGGGCGGGCGGCGGGGCAACGGGCGCCGGGGGCATGGGTGCCGGCGGGGCCGGGGCTGGGGGCACCGGGGTGGGCGTCTCGGTGGGGACCTGGGTGGGCGTCGCCGTCGGACTCGGCGGGACAAAAACTGTCGGCGTCGGGGTCGGGACGGCCGGCGTTGGGGTCGGACTCGGCACAACGGCCAGGGGCGTGAGCCCCGGCGAGGGCCCCGGCAGGGGCTCCACCGCAACAAATTGGAGGCAGCCGGCAAGCAACAGCACGGCCGCCAGCATAACCGCAAAGACGGTCCGGCGTCCCATGTCGGTGAATTATAGGCGCCGGCCGCCGCCCTTTGCCAGGTACGACACTACTTTTTTCCCGCCGATTTTTCCCCTGTTGTCCCCCGCGCCTTAGCGGTGATATGATCGGGCGGAAAGCTCGCCCAGGAGGTATCCGGTGAAGGCTGCGGTTCTGGTTCAGTTCCGGGAACCCCTCGAGGTGCGGGAATTGCCCGACCCCACTCCCGGTCCGGGTGATGCGGTGATCCGGGTCGAGGCCTGCGGCATCTGCCGGAGCGACTGGCACGCCTGGCAGGGGGACTGGACCTGGGCCGGGGTTCAGCTCAACCTGCCCCGGGTCCTCGGCCACGAATTCGGCGGGGTTGTTGAGGCGGTGGGGGAGCAGGTCCGCAACTTCAAGCCCGGCGACCGGGTGACGGTGCCCTTTCACCTGGCCTGCGGGCGGTGCGAGTACTGCTACAGCGGCCGCTCGAATATCTGCCTGGCCTACGGCGCCATCGGGTTTCACCACGACGGCGGCTACGGCAAGCTGGTCCTGGTCCCGAACGCCGACGTGAACCTGGTCCGGCTCCCCGACAACGTGGACTTCGCGACGGCGGCTGCCCTGGGCTGCCGCTACATGACTGCTTACCATGCCCTCGCCGACCGGGCCCTGGTCCGGCCCGGCGAGTGGGTTGCGGTCTTCGGGGTTGGGGGTGTCGGCCTTTCGGCGGTTCAGATCGCCAGCGGCCTCGGCGCCCGGGTGGTTGCTGTTGATATCAGCGATGAAAAGCTCAGGCTGGCCCGGGCGGAAGGCGCCGTCGAAACGGTGAATGCCACCGGCGGCGACGTGGTGAAGCGGATAAAGCAGATCACCGGCGGCGGAGTCCACGTGAGCGTCGATGCCCTGGGCTCGGTGAACACGGCCCTCCCCTCAGTGCTTTCGGTCCGGAAGGGCGGACGCCACGTCCAGGTCGGTCTCACGGGCCAGCAGGAGAAGGGAATGGTCCCCGTCCCGGTCGACGCGATGGTCTTCCAGGAGGTGAGCTTTATCCCGAGCTTTGGGTGCCCGGTCACCAGTTACCCGGGGCTCCTGAGCCTGGTTTCGGCCGGCAAACTGGACCCCAGGCGGCTCGTGACCCGGACCGTGCGGATCGAGGATGCCACGTCTGTCCTGCAGGCGATGACCGAGTTCGGCACCACCGGCTTCACGGTCATCACCCAGTGGTGACGGCCGGGCTCAGGTTGTGGTGAGGGCGCGGTAGAGGTTCGGCAGGCGGACCGGCAGGGTGGCCACATTGTCGACGACCGTATAGTTGCCCTCGCCGAACATCCAGGGCATGTACTGCCGGGCCTGACTGTCGATGGTGAGACAGAAGGTTCGGACCTGGAGCTGGGCTGCTTCCAGCAGGGCCTGCCGGGTGTCCTCGACCGCGTAGACGCCCGTATACCCGTCAAAGTCGTTCGGCTTGCCGTCGGTTATCAGCAGGAGGAGCCGGACCCTGGCATCCAGGGCGGCCAGAAGGCGGGTCGCGTGCCGGATGGCCGGTCCCATCCGGGTGTAGCTGAAGGTGTCGAGGCCGGCGAGCCGCGCCTTCACCGTCTCATCGTAGGTCTCATCAAAGGCCTTCACGGTGAAAAAGTCGCACTGGCGGCGGGTTGAGCTGGTGAAGCCGAAAATTGCGTAGCGGTCGTCGAGGATCTGCAGGGCTTCACAGAGCAGAACCAGCGCCTCCTTTTCGACGTCGATGATGCGCCGGCCGTTGGGAAGCCAGCCCCCGGTTGACCCGCTGAGGTCGACGAGGAAGGCCACCGCGATGTCCCGCCGGCGGGTTCGCTTGGTGGCGTACCAGTTTTCCCGGGGGCTCAGCCCGGCCCGCAGGTCCGCCAGGGCCTCGACCACCGCGTCAACGTCGATTTCCTCGCCCTCGGGCTGACGCCGTAGCTTCTTCGGGTCCTGGCGCAGCGCCTCGAACTGGCGCCGGAGGGTTACGGCCTGCCCGTGGTACCGGGCCAGAACCTCGTCGACATACTGCGGCCGGCCCTTCGGCAGCGGCCGGTCCCGCAGGGCGCACCACTCGGGCAGGTAGGTCTGAAGCTGATAGTTCCACTCCGGGTAGAGGACCGCGCCCTGACGGTCGGCCTCGGTGAGGGTAACGGGGCTGACCTGCTCCGGGATGGTGAGGTCGGCGATGATGACGTGCTCGGAGGCATCAGGGGCGAGGGCCCCCCGCTCCCGCCGGTCGGGCCGGACCAAAACCCGTTCGGGCCGGACGACCAGGTGGTCGACGGGCCGGGTCCGGTGGGCCGGCGTCTTGATTTCAAACTCGGCCAGGTCCGGGGCGATGTGGAGGGTTGCCGGTTCAACGGTTTGCTGGCGGGACCGCTTCACGTCGGCCACCCGGTCGGGGCGGATTTCACCCCGGTAATGGACCGGCCGGACCCGTTCGTAACGCCCGGGGAGGGCGGCAATTTCCGCGTACAGAAACCGGGTCAGACCCTGGGTGTGGACGGCCAGGGCTTCCGGGTCGGCGGCCTGCGCCAGAACCCGGCGGGCTCGCTCCCAGGAGCCGAGGGCCGTCCGGCTCAGGTTGCCTGCTTCGGCGTTGAGGGCCGAGCGGATGAGGCCCTCGACGACTTGCTGTTTCGGGCTCAGGTTGTGGAGAGCGGGCCGCTTGCGGGCGGCGTCGGCCCGGCAGGCCTCAATGAGGGGACGCAGGCCACGGTAGTCCCGGAGAAGCCGGGCCTCGACCCGCTGGTGCTCGAGAATGGTGTAGAGGTCCACGGCCAGTTCGGGCTCGTCGAACTCGTCGAAGAACCCGTCGAATTCCAGGGTGCCGTAGCGGAGCTGGGCGCACTGGTAGCTCACCATGAGCTTGTAAAGGCCGAAGTTGAGCTCCTGGTCAGGAAACTCTGAGATGGCCTCGGGCAGGTAGATCGTTGCGGTGTCCGTATAAGCGCTCGGACCGGGCTTGGGCCGGAAGGGCTTGATGGCGAGGTCGAGGCCCGAGAAGCCGGCGGCGAACAGGGTCAGGACCTTCTCAACCTGGCGCAGGGGGAGGCTCGGGTGCCGGATCTGCCGGGCCGCCGAACCGATGGCCAGCCCGACCCGGCCGGCGAGCCGTCGCCAGAGTGCCATAGGCCCTAAAACACGGTCGAAATGAGCTCCCGGATGGCCCGCTGGATCTCGGGCTCATCCGCGATGGGACCGCACAGGGCCACCTCGCAGGCCAGCCGGGGCTCAACCCCCGTTTTGATCAGCTGGGCGGCGTAGACCAGCAGCCGGGTGCTTGCCGGCTCCTCAAGGCCCCGGTCCTTGAGGTTGCGAATCTGCTCACCCAGGGTCACCAGCGCCTCGGCCGTCGCCCGGTCAACCCCGCTTTCGTGGGCCACGATTTCTACTTCCAGGCGCCGGGGCGGAAAGGTGAACTCGATGGCCACGAACCGCTGGCGGGTGCTGTGCTTGAGGTTTTTGAGCAGGCTCTGGTAGCCCGGGTTATAGCTGATCACCAGCATAAACTCCGGCGGCGCCTTCAGCACCCGCCCGAGTTTTTCGATGGGCAGGATGCGCCGGTCATCGGTCAGGGGATGGATGACTACCGTGGTGTCCTTACGGGCCTCCACAATCTCATCGAGGTAGCAGATCGCCCCGAGCTTTACGGCCTCGGTGAGGGGCCCGTCCACCCAAACCGTATCGCCGCCCCGAACCAGGTAGCGGCCCACCAGGTCGGACGCCGTCAGGTCGTCGTGGCAGGCCACGGTGATGAGGGGGCGGCCGAGCCGGTAGGCCATGTGCTGGACGAAGCGGGTCTTGCCGCAACCGGTCGGGCCTTTAAGCATTACGGGAAGGCGGTTTTTGTAGGCGGCGGTGAAAACCTCAACCTCGTTCCCAACGGGCAGGTAGTACGGCTCTTCTTCGATAAACGCCTTTTCAACCTGGATCCGGTCCAACTCGAGCCCCATAAGCCGGTCTCCCTGTGCACCCAGGGGCAAAAATCGGGTCGCCCCACGGGTAGAGTCTAGCACCCGATTCACCCCGGCCGCAAACGCTGTGGACCCCGAACCTTACGTGCCCGCAGCAAGCTCAGGGCTATCTCAGCGTCAGGGTGAACGACGTTCCCACCGAGTCGCCGCTCCCGGTAATGGCCTGAACTTCGAACCGGGCGGTCGTTCCGGGCGGCACAGTGGGAAGGTTAACGGTTTGCGACGTCTGGCCCCGGCCGTCGGTGTTCGGCAGGAAGAGGGCCAGGTCGGGAACGTCGGCCGAGAACCGGCCGATGAGAACAACGATGGCATCGGCCTGGGGACGGCCAACCGTGTCGGTGAGTTCCGCCCTGACGGTCACGGCGCCGCCGGCCGCTGGGTTCGGGTCGGAGACGGAGACCTTCAGGACAAGTGGGCCGGCCGCGGCCGGCGGCACGGTGAGTCCGCCTCCGGCGGGCGAAGCCGTTGCCTGCGCTGGCCGCAGGGCCTCACCGGCGACGCTGGCAAGAATTCCGGCCTCCTTGGCAACGTCCGCCCCGTTGGCGATGGTCACCTGCCCGGCCGCCGCCCAGGGGGTATTCACTTTCCACTGCTGGAAGACCGCCCGCTGGGCCCGGACGACCGATACGGTCGGGTAGTCGGCGGCCGCCTGGGGCAGGCCGTAGAGGGCAATAGGGTCGCTGGCCCGGAAGTAGACCTCTTTGATGGCCGGAAATCGGTCAAGCAGGGCCTGGTGGGCGGCGACGATTTCAGCCCAGCTCCGGGTGCGGTCGGCCGACCAGTCGGCCGCCGGGGGCACCTGCTTTTCAACCTGGAGCCAGTCATCCCGCCCGTACCGGGTGAAGAGGTCAATGACGTTGACGATGGCCACCTGGTTATTGTTCCACTGGAAGATGAGCTTCTGGAAGGCCTGAGTCACCATCCCGTCCCACAGGAAGCGTCCCGAGATCGGGTAGCCCACGGCATCGGGCCCGCCCAGAGCCTGGAAAGTGGACCAGAAGGGGATCCCTTCGGCATCGGTGACGGCGAAGCCGGCGTCCCCGGCCCCGCCCTGGCCGTTGGCCTGCTTGTAGAAGTGCCCCACGACCTGCCCGGTGCTGTCCGTCAGGGGAAAGTCCGGGGGTTCCTGGGCCCGCCCGGGTGCCGGTGCCAGAAGCCCGCTCCCCAGCAGGCCCAGAAGAATGGCGGCTCTTACTGCAAACCGCATTGCGACCTCCGAAGTCGTTACTTTCGGCCCGAAGTATACGCCGCCCCGGCAGGGATGTCCAGATCCCGGAGGGGAGAAGGGGACGTACTTCGACGTGCCGGTGGTGACGGCCTTCTGCCGGAATCAGGGGTTCTGAACAGTTATACTGTCGACGAACTGACGGGCCGTCCGGCCCGACCAGCCGCCGTTGCTCAGGGCCCAGCGCAGGGCCTCCGCATCCAGGTCCCGTCCGTCCAGGGCAAGCTGTCGGCCGGCCGCAAGCGACCGGACGATTTTTAGATAACCGTCCCGGTCCGGGGCCAGAAACCGGACCCGCAGGCCGAACCGGTCAACCAGGGAGAGCTTCTCCTGCTGGGTGTCGGCCGGGTGGACCTCGTCTCCCGGCGCCGGCCGGTCGCCGAAGAACTCCCGGACCAGGTGGCGGCGGTTGGATGTGGCGTAGACCACCAGGTTCCGGGGCCGGGCCTCCAGGGTGCCCTCCAGCAGTGACTTCAGGCTCTTGTATTCGGTCTCGGCCTCTTCAAAGGAGAGGTCGTCTATCATGAGGATGAACTTCTGGGGGCGGTTCCGTACCGCGGCCAGAATCTCCGGGTAATCCCGGAGGTCTGAGCGGCCGAGTTCGATAAGCCGCAGGCCCCGGTCCCCGAATTCGTTAACCAGGGCTTTGACCAGCGACGATTTTCCGGTCCCCCGGTCCCCATAGAGGAGCACGTTCAGGGCGGGCAGGCCGGCAAGCAGACGCTCGGTGTTGGCAACGACGGCGGCCTTCTGCTCGTCGTACCCCACCAGGTCCGAAAACCGCACCGGGTCCGGATACTCAACCGGTACCAGCCGGCCGGCACCCCCACGCCGCTGCCACCGAAAAGCCCGGTAGCGGCCGAAGAGACCGACCCCATTCCGAAGGTAATGTCCGGCGAGTTCCGGTGCCAGGGCGGCCCAGTTGTCGGCCGTCGCCAGCCGAAGTCGAAAATCGGCGGTCCCGGGTGGCCGAGCCCCGGCCTCTGGCCCGTCGACGAGGGCCAGGCCGACCCCAAGCATGCGGGCAAGCTCTCCGAGGCCGAAGCGGGCCAGCTCCCCGAGGGCGGAAAGCTCGGCTTCTGCCTGGCGCCGAAGGGCGGGGGCGACCTCAGCCCAGGAGACCCACCCGGCCCGGAGGCTGAAGGGATTCTCGTCGTAGAGGACCCGGTCGGCCAGGTGAAAGGCCCAGGGGTCGACGCCTGACGGGAACTGACGGCCCGTCAAGAGCTGGCGGACAAGCCGACTGAAAAGGTCAGTCAGGGTGAGTCGGTCCAGGGGCTTGAAAACGGCCCCCTGGACCAGGTCCACGTAAAAGCGCCCGGCCTCATCGGCCAGGACTCCCCGGTAAAGGATCAGGCCGGCAATCCGGTCAAGGACGGTATCGGGTCCGGGCATGGGCTTTCAGCGACTATTCGGGCCGGCAAAGGCGGCGCAGCAGTTCGAAGGGGTAGATCCCCGTGTCGTGGCCGTCCTTCCAGGCCAGGCCAACCGCATAGTAACCGACCTGCCAGATATTTTCAAGCTCGGTCTGCTCGGGCGTAAGTTCGGTGGTCTGGCTCAGGACCCCGGGCTGACCCATCTCGCCCTGGCAGACGGCGCAGGGGCAGTTCCAGCGCAGGTCCTCAAAGGTGCAGTAGCCCACCAGGCCGTCTGACCACCTGATCTCCAGCCGGCGGCCAGCGCGGTCAACCCGGATCTCCGTAGGCATTACCGGCGCCTGCATAGGCTTCAACTCCCCGCGAGCTGAGCCCGCAGCTCCTCGACCGTAAGGGCCGGCATCAGGCAGACGAAGTTCTCGCAGACAAAGGCGGTCGGCCGGTCGTCAACCGGGCTCCGGCCCGCCAGCAGGGGCACCTCGGCGGCGCCTTCGGGCCCGATGGCCACAACCTTGTTCGGCAGGTAGGGGCCGAAAATCTCCCGGTACATCCCGGCCCAGGCCGGATGGTCGTGGGGGCCGACCAGGGCAATTTCTTTGACCGGCCCAACGTGAAAGTCCAGGGCTGAGAGAAGCCGCCCGGCCGCCGCCGGGGCTTTCGCCATGAAATCCGCCAGGGCTTTGAGGTTCGCCTCAGCGATGTCCCGGTAGCTGTCGTCGCCGGTCAGGGCACCGAGCCGGAGCAGGAGTTCCGTTGCGACGGAGCTGCCTGAGGGCACCGCGTTGTCAATAAAGCTTCGGGGCCGGACCGGGAGGTTGTCGAGGCTGGGGGCTGCGTCGAAAAACCCCGGCAGGGTCGGGTCCCAGAAGAGGTCGATTATCCGCCGGGCAAGCTCCGACGCCCGCCGGAACCAGCGGATCCGACCGGTTACTTCGTAAAGGCTGAGGAGGCCGTCGGCGTAGAAGGCGTAGTCTTCAAGGAGCCCTTCGACCCGGGCGACCCCGTCTTTAAACGAGTGCCACAGCAGCCCGTCCGGCCGGACCAGGTGCGCCTCGATGAATCCGGCCAGCCGTTCGGCCGCCTGAATGTACTCCGGACGGTCCAGGGCAGCCCCGGCCTCAGCCAGGGCCCGGAGCATCAGACCGTTCCAGGAGGTCAGAACCTTGTCGTCCCGGGCCGGGGGCACCCGGTTCCGGCGGGCCGCAAGGAGCCTGGCCCTGGCCCGGGCTATGAGATCTTCGAGCTCGGGCACCGACCGGCCCAGCTGGCCGGCCAGCTTCTCGAGGGTTGTCCGCACAAACAGGATATTCTTGCCCTCAAAATTCGGGCCGTGAATCAGGCCGTAGTAGTGCTTGACAGCCTCGGCCTCATCGGGCGGCAGAAGCTGGTCTATCTCCGCCGCCGTCCACAGGTAATACCTGCCCTCTTCGCCCTCACTGTCGGCGTCCAGGGACGAGTAAAACGCGCCGGCCGGGTCGTAAAGCTCCCGGAAGACGAAGTCAAGGGTTTCGTCGACAACCTGCCGGAAAAGGGGCTCCCCGAGAACCTGGTAAGCGGCCAGGTACACCCGAACCAGAAGCGCCTGGTCGTACAGCATCTTTTCGAAGTGGGGGACAAGCCACCGGTCGTCGGTGGCATAACGGTGAAAGCCGCCCCCGACCTGGTCGTAAATCCCGCCCCGGGCCATCGCTTTAAGGGTGTGCTCGACGGCGATAATGGCCTCCGCCAGCCGGTAGCGGCGGTAGGCCCGCAACAAAAATTCAAGGTTTACCGGTTGGGGAAACTTGGGCGCCTGGCCGAAGCCCCCGTTTACAGGGTCGTAGCTTTGAAGGAGGAGCCGGGCCGCCCGCCGGAGGATGTCCACATCAAGCTGGTCCCTGGGGGCAACCGCCCGGACCTGCTGTTCGAGGAACTCGCGGACCCGGCTGGTGCCTGCCAGGATCTCCTGACGCCGGCTCCGCCAGGCCTCCGCAACGGCCAGTAAAACGTCCCTGAAGGCGGGCATCCCGTGGCGGGCCTCTTTGGGAAAATACGTCCCGCCGTAAAAGGGGACCCCATCCGGGGTCAGAAAGACCGTAAGGGGCCAGCCGCCGTGGCCCGTCATGGCCTGGACCGCCGTCATGTAAATCTGGTCAATGTCCGGCCGCTCCTCCCGGTCGACCTTGATGTTGACGAAATGCTCATTCATGAGCCGGGCGGTCTCCTCGTCTTCGAAGGACTCCCGCTCCATGACGTGGCACCAGTGGCAGGCCGCATATCCGATGGAAAGCAGGATGGGCTTATCCTCCCGCTTTGCCCGCTCGAAGGCCTCGGCGCACCAGGGGTACCAGTCGACGGGGTTGTCGGCGTGCTGGCGCAGGTACGGACTGGTCTCGCCTGCCAGCCGGTTGGCCACCCTCACACCACCTTCTGCCCGGAAAGGCTCCGAATGGACCGGCCCAGGCCGTCCCCGACCAGGGCACCGAAAACGGCGGCCGCCGCGGCGGCCAGAACCGACGAGGTGGGGCTGACGGCGCCGTAGGGCGGCTGGACAAAGTAGCCCAGCACCGCCCCGGCGGCCGCGCCGCCCGCCAGCGCCCCGAAGAGCCGGCCGCCGGTGAAGTAGAGCACGGCGTCCAGCACCACCGCGGCCGGGACGATAAGGGGCAGGTCAGGTGCGGTGCGGCCCAGGGCCGCAAGTTCGGCCCAGACGAGCAGGCGCAGGACCGTGAACCAGACGGCGGCCGCCGTCGCCCCGCCGGGGAAGCTAATAAGCCGGCTCACCGCCACCATTGTGAGGACGCCAAGTCCCCCAAAGACGGCCGGGTAAAGCAGGGGGTCAAAGCCGTGAAACTCGGCGGCGTAAATCTGCCGGCCGGCAAATCTTGCCCGGAACTCGTACTCGGCCAGCACAACCGTGATCCCGGCCAGCGCCGCCCCGCCGTAGTGGACGAAGAGCAGGTTGAGCCACCACGGGCGGGACGGAAGCCTGGCCCCGGCCCACTCGGCCGTGAAGACCGCCAGGCCCAGCAGGGCCAGCAGGCCGGCAAGGATGCCGGTAAGGTGGGGCGGACTCCAGATCGTGACGTCGACGCCGTAAAGCCGGTGCCAGAGCTCGTCAAAGGGCGCGGCCAGGATTATGGTCGCGGCCCCGAGGCCGAGGAGCCGCCAGCCGACGGGCACGACCGGCGACCCGCCCTGCAGCCACGTCCGCACAACCGGGTAAACAACGATGGTGAGGGTGAGGAGGACACCGGAATAGATGAGCAGGTGGGGCGGGGAAAAGAAGGTGTCCCGGGTCAGGTCGATGTGCCAGGCGATATCCCAGTAAACCCCGGCGAGCCGGAGAAAACCAGCCAGGACCAGCCCGGCGATTACCGGCCCGCCGCGGTAAAAGAGGACCTCCGAAAGCGGGCGTCGTACGGTCAGCCGACCTGCCGTCTCCACGGCTAGCCCTCCGCCTCGCAGACCGCGTTGGTGTAACCGGACCGGAAAGGCTTTACGGCCCCGGTCTCGGGCTCATAAGCGTGGCGCCAGATGCAGCCAATGTCCCTGGTAAGCAGGTGGATGGACACCGAGGGCTCGGCCGAAACTGTCCGAACCGTATGGATATCGTTGTCCGGCGGTACAAGCTCGTAGAAGTCCCCGGGCTTTAGCCGGTTAACCTGGGTCAGCTCCAGCCGAACCCGACCGTCGCCGGCGGTTTCAGCGACCCGATAAACCAGCTCCTCCTGCTCGCCGGCGTACAGCCCAACCAGCCCCCAGGCCAGGTGGTCATGGACCGGAGTGGCCGCCCCCGGCGGCACCACCAGGCTGAAGAGCGAGAGCGACCCATCCCCGGAGCGGTAAAGAAGCCAGTTGCCGATGTTCGACCCCATTCCGCCGGTTTCACACGGTTGCCGATACGCCTCCGGCAGCCAGTCGGGGTCGGCCAGGAGCCGGGCGAACGGCTCACGGAGGCGGGGGAGGGCGTCGGCCGGGACCGGGAACTCGGCGAGAATCGCCTTTACCCGGCCGATGAATTCTCTAAGTGTCGGGCTCTCGACAAAATATTCGTCAGCGCCGCCCATCTCGGCCTCCAGACTCAAACTGCACCTTGCCTATCCCAGAGTATAACAGGAACCCGCCGGGCGAAAACTACACCCTACGGAGGCTGGAGGGTGACACAGCCCTGGTTGTTTGCCTGGTTATTGTCCGTGCCCGGGGGTATGCTGGCGCAGTTCTGGAAGGCCTGGTGGTAGCCGGTCGGGCCGAAGTAGGCGCTGAAGGTGAACGTCTGGGTCTGGCCCGGCGCCAGGGTAAGGCCCGAAACCTGACACAGGACCGACGGCCCGGGGAAACTGCAGGGCGGGGCGGCGTTGATGCTTCCGCCCCCGGCCAGGAGGGTCGACCAGTTGGGGTTCGGCTGGTCGGCCACCGTCAGGTTGCCGGTGAAGGTGCCCGAGCCCACGTTGCTGACGGTGATGGTGAACACGCAGGTGTACGGCCAGTTGCACTGGCCGGTCTTCTGGACCGCCAGGTCCGGGGTGGTCGGGGTGGCCACGGCCGTAACTCCGAAGCTTGCGCAGGACTGGTTGTTGGCGGGGTTCAGGTCCTGGAGCTGGAGGGTCACGCAGTTCTGGAAAGTTCCGGCCCCTCCGACCTGAACCATCAACGTCAGGTGGTAGGTTCCCCCGGGCGGGAGGTTGAGGGGGTAGTGGGGGCCGCAGTTTATTGCCGACCCGCTCAGGTAGCAGATGGTCCCGCCGTCGCCGCCCATGGCCGTAATGCTGAAAGGAACCGTGGGACTGATGGAATCCTGAGTCGGCACCCCGCCGTAATACGGGCCGGGACCGTTGTTCACCACTGTGATGGTGAAGGTGCAGGCGCCGGTGGCCTGGTTGCACTGGGCGGTTTTCTGGACGACCAGGTCGACGTTTACGGACGGCGGCGTTGGGGTTGCAGGCTGTGGGGACGGGACCGGGGTCCCGGCTGCGGTGGGTGCCGGGGTCGGCGTGCCGGCAACGGGCGTCGGCGTGTCAGTCGGGGCCGGGGGCGGCGTACTGGTGGCGGGCGGCACCGGTGTATCCGTCGGAACGGGTGCCGGGGTAGGGGTATCCGTGGGGGCCGCCGTCGGAGTAGCCGGGGGCGCAACCGTCGGCGTGGGGGTTGACGCCCCATCGAGGGCAGTGGCGGGGCCCCGGGGCGTGGCCGGAACACCGGCCATCGGTCCGGCGGCCGGCCCGCACCCGGCGAGAACGCCGAAAAAGGCCAGGAAGAAGCCGAATAGCCAGCAATGAAGCGCTCTTCTCCGCATCAAACCTTAACCTCCTTAACTTTGTCTTCAGCGGGCCGCGGCAAGGCTGGTTAAACCGCATTGTACTACATCTTACGGCCGGCGGTGCGGTCGCCTTTTCCCAACCGCCCCGGCCCTTTACTCGACAAACCAGGGGAGCAACCAGCCGAATATGCCCGAATAGAGGCCGACCCAGACGGCCGTTGTCAGGCGGGTTTCGGCCCGCAGGAGAAACCGGCCGAAAAGGCCAAAGGCGGAGGCCGTCACCAGGAGGCTGAAGGGCCAGTGGGGGCTTCCCAGTCCGAACTGGGGTCCGGCGGCCCGCCACAGGCCGTAGCCGACGCCGTAAATCGCCCCAACCGCCGGCCAGAAAAGCAGGCTTGCGCCGGTGATCCCCAGCATCAGGGCCGTCAGGGTTGCGCCCGGGAAGAACCGGCGCCTGACCGCCTCCAGGTCCGGGGTAAGGCCCCTCAGGCTGACCGCGACCCACCCGACAAAGAGGCTGTTGACCAGCATACCCAGGGCCGCGCCGAGGACAGCTGCGGACGTCATAGCCGGCGCAGGCGGGGCGTGAAGCGACAGAGAAATACCCGGAGGCCGGTTGCCCGCAGGCCGCGGGCGATCCTCCGGGCCCGGACCGGGTCCGGCTCGACCGTAAAAACCGCCGGCCCGGCCCCGGCCAGAGTTACCCACCGGGCGCCGGCCGCAAGAAACCGGGCCTTCAGCTGGTCTATGCCCGGGTAAAGCTGGCCGGCCACCGCCTCGAAGGCGTTGGGCGGTGCCTGGTCAGGGGTCCAGCGTCCCCGGACAAGCCCTTCGGCCAGGTCAATCACCCCCTCGCCTGACGACCACTGGGCCGGACCGAGGGTGGCGTAAGCCCGGCGGGTTTTGTCGGCCGGTCCTTCCCGGTCAAGGCCCACAACCACGGCCCAGGGCGGGAGGTCGGGCAGGGGTTGGAGCTCATCGCCCCGCCCACCGGCGAGGGCCACCCCGCCCCGGATGAAAAAGGGCACATCGGCCCCAAGCCGGGCCGCCAGCCGGCAGAGGTCGGCTTCGGCCAGGTCCAGCCGGAGGAGCCGCCGCAGAAGCCGGAGGGCCGCGGCCGCGTCGCTGGCCCCACCCCCAAGCCCGGCCGCCACGGGAATCCGCTTTTCAACGCGCAGTTCGGCTCCGCCGGCCCAACCCGCGGCCTCGAAGAGCAGGCGGGCCGCCCGGTAGACCAGGTCCGCCTCGCCCCCGAGTCCCGGCCGGCTGGACTTCACCACCAGCCGGCCCGCCGGCTCCACTTCCAGCCGGTCGGCCAGGCTGATGGTAGCCAGGACCGTTCGGACCTCATGATAGCCGTCGGGCCGCCGGCCAAGAACCTCGAAGCCCAGGTTAACCTTCGCCCGGGCCAGGGTGCGCAAAACCGTACTCACGGTAGACCCGGTAGATCTTAAGCCACTCTTCGAGACCCAGGTCGGCCGGACGCCGCCGGGGGTCGATACCCGCTTTTTCGAGGATAGCCGCCGTTTCGGTTGGGGGCCGGCGGAGGCCGTCGGCCAGGGAGTTGCGCAGCTGCTTGCGGGGCTGGGCAAACCCGGCCTGAAGAAATCTAAAAAAAGCTTCGGGCGAATCGACCTGGGGCGGCTGACGCCGCACAAGCTTGACCACGGCCGAGTAAACTTTGGGCGGCGGCCAGAAGGCCCGGGGCGGCACCTTCATGACAATGGTCGGCTCGGCGTAGAACCGGACGAGCCAGGTAAGATAGGCCGCGTTGCCGGGGCGGGCCGCAACCCGCCGGGCAACCTCCAGTTGAAGCATAACAATGCTGAGCTGGGGCGGGCACCGGCTTGAAAGCACCCGCTCGAGGATAGCCGTGGCGACGTTGTAGGGCAGGTTCCCGGCGACCTTGTAAACGGGCCCGACTTCTTCTTCGAAGGGGTAGTTCAGGATGTCGGCCTGAATGACCTTGAGCCGGGGGTTCCCGCCGAACCGTTCGGTCAGCACCCGGACCATGCCGGGGTCGATTTCGACGGCGACCACCCGGCTTCCGGCCCGGAGCAGGCCTTCGGTCAGGGTGCCCAGGCCGGGTCCGATTTCGAGGACAACATCTTCGGGCCCAAACTCGCCGGTCCGGAGAATGGCCTGCCGGACCCGCTCGTCGATGAGAAAGTGCTGACCCAGGGCCTTCCGGGCCAAAAGCCCGTGCCGGGCGAGCAAGTTGATGGTTTCGGACCGGAGGGACGTGGCGACCTGCCGGCTAAAAAACTGGTGGCCGTGCACCCACCGTTGAACGGGCCCACCGGCTGACCGGCCATCACCGGCTCCGGCCAGGCGCCCCGGCGGCACCCGGAAGTTACTGCTTACCGTTGCTTCCTTCCGGACCTGGCGGGGTTCGCAGGCTTCCGTCGCGCCGGACCCAACCATCAACGCCGGCGGTGGACGGCTCGACCCGGCAGGCTTGCGCCCGCGGGTGGGAATTCGACCCCGCTATAGCGGATTGCGGGTACAGGGCACCGCTAGCTCCCCGTCTAGCACGGCCACCAGATCAAGTATACAGGGTTTTGTACGCCCCAGGCGGCAGATTGCCGAGCTCCGGCCGGAAGAAGTGGGCGCCGCAGGCGGCGGCCGGCACGACGGATGGTATTATTCTATCCGGAGCATCCGCCGAAACGATGGTCTTTGAAGTCTTTCGCAATAAGCTGGGAGCCGGCCTCGCAAAGACGCGCGACGCCTGGTTCAAACCGGTCCGGCGGCTCTTTGCCGGCCGGGCCCTCGATGAAAACTTCTGGCTCAACCTCGAAGAGCTTCTCATCGGTGCCGACGTCGGCGTTGAGACCACCGAAAAACTCCTCGAACGGCTCCGCAGGCGGGTGCGGGAAGACGCCCTCATCGGGCCCGAAGAGGTCATGCGGGCCTTCGAAGATGAGCTTATCCGGGTCTTGAGCGTCGACGGAACGGGCCTCAACCTCCGCCCGGACGGACCGGCCGTTATCCTGGTGGTCGGCGTAAACGGCAGCGGCAAGACCACCACCATCGGGAAGCTCGCCCACATGCTCAGAAGCCAGGGGCGGCGGGTCATCGTCGCCGCGGCCGACACCTTCCGGGCGGCGGCCATCGACCAGCTCCGCGTCTGGGCCGAACGCGCCGGCGCCGAGCTGGTGGCCCACCAGCCGGGGGCTGACCCCGCCGCCGTTGTTTACGATGCCCTCCAGGCGGCCAAAGCCCGGGGGGCCGGGGCGGTGATCATCGACACGGCGGGCCGCCTTCAGACCAAAGTGCCCCTGATGGAGGAGCTCAAGAAGGTTCGGCGGGTTATCGAAAAGGCTGACGGGCGGGCCCCGGACGAGACTCTCCTGGTATTGGATGCTACAACGGGTCAGAACGGCCTGAGCCAGGCCCGCCACTTTGCCGAAGCCGTCGGCCTCACCGGGATCGTGCTGGCCAAGCTCGACGGCACGGCCAAGGGCGGCATCGTGTTCGCCATAGCCGACCGGCTGAAGATCCCCATCAAGTTCGTCGGGACCGGCGAGAAGATCGAGGACCTCGCTCCCTTCGACCCCCGCGCCTTTGTGACCGCCCTTCTGGAGGACTGAACCGGTGGCCGGGAAACGGCACCCGGGCCCTTCCCCCCAGCCGGGAACTGTATCCCCGGTCCATGGCCGCTGAAGTTCTGAGCTGGTGGGTTGTCCTTACCGGACTCGGCCTCGGGGCCTGGCCCCTGGCCCGGCGTCTCCTCGGCCGGGTTCCGGGCCAGGGCTGGTCCTTCAGCCGGGCGGTGGGCCTCCTGGGTTTCGGTTACGTGGCCTGGGTCGGCGGTACGCTCGGTGCCATCCCGAATACCCGGCCGGCCCTTATTGTCGCGGCTCTGGCAGCTGCCGCCGGCCTCTGGCTCGCCGACGGGTTCGAAGGCCGGCGGACCCTTCGGGATCTGCCGGCCGGCTACCTGGCCTTTTCCGAGGCCGTCTTTGCCGGCGGGTTCTTCGGTTGGGCCGCCGTAAGGAGCCTCTTTCCGGAGATCCGCCACACCGAACAGCCCATGGACCTGGCCCTCCTGAATGCGGCCTTCCGGGCCGAGACGTTCCCGCCGGCCGACCCCTGGTTGGCCGGCCATCCGGTCAGCTATTACTACTTTGGCTACCTGCTCATGGGGCTTATCAGCAAGGTTGCGGGGACCCCGACGGCCGTCGGGTACAACCTGGCACTGGCGGCCATCTTTGGCCTTGCGGCCCAGGGTGCTTTCGGCCTGGCTTACGCCCTGGCGAGGTTGAACGGGGCCTCTGAGCGTGTGGGTCGGTTCGCCGGCCTCCTCGGGCCGGTCTGTCTCCTGCTGGTGGGCAACTGGGTGGTGGGGCTCGAACTTTTGCGGAGCTACGGTTTGCCGGTCGGGTGGGCCGGGATCAAGGACCTTGCCGGGCCCGGTCCAGCCCTGACGTCGCCGGAGGCCGGCTGGTGGTGGTGGCGGTCGACAAGGGTCATCGATACCCTCGGTCCTGACGGCCAGACCAGCCTGGACTACACCATCACCGAGTTTCCCCTCTTCAGCTTCATCCTGGGCGACCTCCATCCCCACGTGATGGCCCTGCCCTTCGGGCTCACGGCCGTTGCCCTGGCCCTGGAGCTGTTTCTGGCCGGACCGGGCGCCGGCTGGCTCCTGCAGGTCGGAGCCGGCTGGGTGGCCGGCGGCCTTGGGTTTATCAACACCTGGGACCTGCCGACATTCGGGGCGCTGATGGCGGCCGGACGGCTTCTGGCGCCCGCTGATGAAGACTGGCGCCGGCGCCTTTGGAGCGGCCTTGGGACCATGGCCGTCATCGTTCTGGCGGCCCTCGGGCTCTACTTCCCCTTCTACCTGACCCTCCAGAGCCAGGTGCAGGGCGTCGGCCTGGTGGGTCCGATTGCTACCCGGCCGCTGCACCTGCTCCTTTTCTGGGGTCCTCTGCTCGCGCCCGTCGCATGCTGGCTGGTGCTGGAGACCCGGCCGTCGGCGGTGGCCCTCATCCCTCTCCTGCCCGTGGGGGCATGGTTGGGGGCGGCCGTGCGTTCGGGCATCGTTTCGGCCGGGCGATTTAGCGGGATGCTGCCCCAGGTTTTGCTCAGCGGGGCCGCGGCCACGGTCAGCTTGAGTGAGGTTAAGCGGCCGGCCGTGCGGTTTGTCGGCCTGCTGGCCTTCGCCGGGGGGCTCTTAATCCTCGGGGTTGAGCTCTTTTACATTCGGGACATCTTCGGGAGCCGAATGAACACGGTTTTCAAGCTCTACTACCAGGCCTGGGTCCTCTTTGCCACCGGGGCGGCAGCCGCGGTCTATATGCTTCTCACCTCCAGACCGGGACGGGTCCTGGCGGGCCTGGCGGTTGCGGCGATGGTGCCAGGCCTGCTTTACGGTCCACTGGCCGTCTGGTCCCGGAGCCTCGAGCGGACCGGGCCGCCCACCCTTGACGGCCTGGCCTGGCTTCGGCTCAGCCAGCCGGACGAGGCGGCGGCCGTGGACTGGCTCTGGGCCAGCGTTCAGGGCTCCCCCGTTATCGTGGAGGCCGTGGGCCCGTCTTACAGCGAATACGGGCGGGTCAGCGCCCGGACCGGCCTTCCCACCGTTCTCGGCTGGCCCGGCCACGAGGTCCAGTGGCGGGGTAGCGACCGGCCGTTCCGCGGCCGGGAGCAGGACGTCGATGCCATATATGCCCTCCGGGACCCCACCCGTCTGAAAGAACTCCTCAGCCGCTACCGGGTCCGCTACGTTTACTTCGGCCGGCTGGAGCGGAGCCGCTACGGCCCGGAGGCCGGGGAATGGCTGTCCCGGCAGTTAAAGCCGGTTTTCCGGGCGGGGGAGGTTACGATTTTCGAGGTACCCCAGAGTTGAAAGGCCCCAGGAGCCTTCTCGGGGCAGGCCTCGTTTTCGGGGTCGCGGCGGCCTGGGCGGTCCCACCGCCCTGGCCCCTGGCTGACTCCGAGGCCGCCTACGCCCTCCAGGCGCGGGAGCTGATTCTGGGCCGGCCGGCGGCGGTTTCGGAGGCCCTGCCGGTGGTCGGGGCCGCCCTCGGACTGTTCCTGGCCGGCGACTCGGATTCCGCGGCACGCCTGGCCGGCATGCTTACCGGGCCGGCTCTTGCCGGCCTTGCTCTGGCCCTGGGCTCTGACCTGGGGTTTAGCCGGGCCGTCGTCCTCGCCCTCCTTTGGGGCCCTTCGCCCGTCCTGGCCCTGGGCGGTCGGACCGTGGGGCTCGCGGCCTGGGTAAATCTCTTTACGGCCCTGGCGGCTTTCGGTCTCATCCGGTGGCAGTCGACCGGCCGGCCGGTCTTTTTTAACGCGGCGACCACTGCGGCTGGAATCCTTGCTGCTTCGGGCCTGCCCGGTTGGGCGGCCCTCGGGGGGTTGGGGGCGGCGGGGGCCCTGAGCTTCCGGTTGGCCGGGAAGCCTCCGGACCTCAGGTGGGGCGAGGTTCTGCCGGCAATGGTCGGGGCGGGGGCGGTGCTGGCCGCCCTGGGCGGGGCCTTTGGGTTTCCCACCGAACCGGCGCCGGCCCCGGCTGCCGGACTGCCGTCCCTGGCCCTGCTGGCCGTTTACGAGCCGCTGACCCTGGCCGTGGGCGCGACCGGTCTTCTCGGGAGCCTGGGACGCCTTCGGCCCGGAGTTCGGCCCGACTTCGTAACGGCCCTCGGGGTCTTCTGGCCGGCCGCCGGAGTCCTGGCGGTCCTGCTTCCCGTCCCCGTTGACCCCCTCACGCTCCTGGGACCCGCCGTTCTGGGACTGGGGCTGGCCGCATCTTGGCCGCTGGCTACCCTGTTCGAAACGGTCCGTCGTGACCCTCGGCCGGTCGGCTTTTCGGCCGGCCGGCTGGCCCTGGGCGGGGCCGTATTCGTCGCCCTTGTCGGCTTCGCGGTCATCACCCTGGCCAGTATGGCCACCGGCCAGGTGTCGCCCCGGGTTCTGGCCGGTGTCGGGGCGGCGCTTGGTGGGCTGGTCGCGGTCGGCCTCTGGCTGGGACGGGAACCCGGGGGCCGGCGGTGGTTACTGCTGGGCGGGCTCGGCCTCCTCGGGCTTTTCACGGCTCACCAGTTCTTCCGGGTAAGCTACGGTCCGGGTCCCGAGCTTACAGGCCCGCCCCGTCCGGGTCCGGACCTGGTCTACCTGGCCCGGAGTGTCCGGGAGCTGGCTGACCGACCCCTCAACCGCGGGAGCGCCAGCCTCGAGCAGGTGCCGCCATCGGTTCGCTGGGCCCTCCGTCGCTTCGGGGAGGGACCGGCCAGCGGGGTTCGGGTCGAACCCTTCCGGGGCGACTCCGGGCTCGCCGTGGTGAAGATTCCGGCCGGCTACCCCAGTTTTCAGGACGGCCGGGCCTTTTTGCGCTGGCTCCTTTACCGCGCGTATGATCGGCTTCGGACGGTGGATTTCGTGCTGAAGCAGGGAGGCCTCTGACCGTGGCCCGGGTGAGCGAGCGGCCCGCAGGCACTGCCGACAGCCGGTCAGGCGGGCGGCCAGCCGGGCCTGTCCGGGCTCCGGCGGCGGAGGTCGGGGCGTATGCCGGGCTCACCGCCCTGGGCCTGGGTCTCCGGCTCTATGACCTGGGGAGTCGGGCCCTCCACCACGACGAGAGTCTTCACGCCCTTTTCGCCTGGTATCTCTATCAGGGCCGGGGCTATTCCCACGACCCCATGATGCACGGGCCCTTTCAGTTCCACGCCCTGGCCCTGATTTACTTCCTGTTCGGCGACAGCGACGCCACGGCCCGCCTGCTGGCCGCCCTCTGCGGCACCGCCCTCATCGGGGCTTGCTACTGGCTTCGGCCCTGGTTGGGCCGGTTCGGGGCTCTGGCCGCGGCCCTGCTCCTGACCTTTTCGCCCGTTATGCTCTATTTCAGCCGGTTCGCCCGGAACGACATCATCATTGCCCTGTGGGACCTGCTCATCGTCCTGGGCCTCTGGGGCTATCTCGCAGGCGGAAGACCGGCGTCCCTGGTCCTGGCCGCGGCCGGTATCAGCCTCGGCTTCGCGACAAAAGAGGTCACGTTTATCACCGTGGCCATCTTCGGGGTGTTTTTCGGCCTGCGACTACTGCGCGAGCTTCTGGAAATTGCGGGCCCAGACCCCGCCGCGGCCCTGGGAATCCTGGGTTCGACAACAAAGGCCCCCCGCTTCCTGGGGCCGCTGGTGGTGCTTGCGGGCCTTGCTTTGCCGCAGTTCTCCGCCGGCGTTGAGCTGCCCGCGGCCTGGCTGGGCTTCGGGCCGCTGGCCCGCAGTGCCGCCTACCCGCCGGCCTGGGTTGCCGGCGTGGCCGGGGCCCTGGCGGCGGCCCTGGTGGGCTTGGCGTTCGGGGCCGCCCTGCTGGGTCTCCGGCCGGGCCTTACCCTGGGCATCGCCGCCCTCCCCTTCGGGCTTGCCCTGGCCATCGCCCCGGGCCTGCCGGCTTCCGACCCCCTGGCGGGGGCGCTGTTTAACCTGGTCCTGTACGGCCTGTTTGCCGCCGGCGCCTGGGTCATTGCTGGCCGACCCGGGCCGGTCGACCTCGGCCTGACGGCGGCCGGGGCCGGGCTGATGCCGGCCCTGGTGTTTCGGACGGCCGGGACGTCGGCCGGAATTGCTCCGGCCTGGGCGGGCCTGGTGGTGACGACCTTGCTCGGCCTCACAGCCGGCGGGGGTTTGCTCTGGAACCGCCGGCTCTGGCCGGTTCTCCTGGGGGTCTTTTACACACCGTACGTTCTCCTCTACACGACGTTCTTTACCAACCTGGCCGGATTCGGCTCCGGGATCTGGGGTTCCCTCCAGTACTGGCTTCTCCAGCACGAGGTCCAGCGGGGGGCGCAGCCCTGGTACTATTACCTGCTGCTTCTGCCCATCTACGAATTCTTGCCGATTCTGCTCGCCCTGCTCGGCGTGGTCATCTGGTCCCGCCAGAGTCAGGGGGTCCGCTTCTGGGCCGCCAGTGTGGCCGCCGCCACCGTGGTCGCCTTCTTCGTTCCCGGCGGTGGCGGACGGCTGGGGGCCCTGGCGTTGCTGGGGGCCGGGCTCGGGGTGCTTGGGCTCGCCCGGGGTGGCGACCTGGTCGGCGAGTTCCGGCTCTTTTTGCTTTTCTGGACGGTCGCAAGTTTCGTCGGGTACGCCATCGCCGGCGAGAAGATGCCGTGGCTGGGCGTCCACCTGACCCTGCCCCTCATCCTGACCGCCGGCCGGTCGATTCAGGACCTCTTGAGCGGCCTGGAAATCGGGGAGCTCAGGGATTCCCGGCCCTGGATTGCCGGACTGGCGGCACTCCTGACGGTTCTGGGTCTGGTCGGTTTGTTCCGGGCGCTCGGGGAGCGGCCGGACGCCGTCCGGGTCGGAGCCCTGGCGCTGGCCAGCCTGGGATTCGGCCTGGTGGGCTGGTGGGCCGGACGGAACACGGCCCGCCCCGCACTGCTGGCCGGAGTTGGGGCGGTCATGGGCCTGATACTTTTTGGGCTGACCGTCCGGGCCGCCGTCCTGGCCAGCTATTACAATGGGGATACCCCCGTTGAGATGCTGGTCTACACCCAGACTTCGCCCGCGATACCGCGGCTTCTGCGGCAGGTCGAGGAAATTGCCGCCCGAACCGGGCAGGGGCGGGACCTCCCGATTACGGTGGACGCCACCAGCGGCTTCTCCTGGCCCTGGGCCTGGTACCTGCGCTACTACCGCAACGTTGAATATCCCACCCTGAGTTCCCCGGCCGGCCCGCCGCGGGGTGCTGTCCTCTTTCTCCACGCCTCAAATGAGCAGGCCATGCGGCCGTACCTGGACCGGTACGGCCCGGGCCAGCGCTACCCCCACCGCTGGTGGTTCCCCGAGGACTATAAGTCGGCCGCCGAGTGGATTCGGGCGGTGACGCCCCCGGACCAGCGGGACCAGCTGATTTTCGACCCGGCAAGCCCGCCGGGTCTTCGAGAGGCCCTGGCTGCCACCTTCCAGCCGTCGGCCCTGGGTCGCCTGTGGCGGTACTTTCTTTACCGGGAAACCCTCAACCCCCTGGGCTCCGAAGACGGAATTTTCTACGTGGCCCGCGACCTTTCAACTCCCGGCCCGCCGGCGGTGGGTGCGAACAGTCCGTCGAACCTGAACGTGGTTTCCCGTTTTGGTCAGGCCGGGTCGAACCCCGGCGAGTTCAATGCACCCCGGGCTATCGCGGTCGGACCGGACGGTTCCATTTATGTGGCCGACAGCCTGAACCATCGTGTCCAGAAGTTTGATTCGGCCGGCCGGTTTCTTGCCCAGGTCGGGGGCCAGGGCACCGGGCCGGGGCAGTTCCAGGAGCCGTGGGGCGTGGCCGTCGGCCCGGACGGGTCGGTCTACGTGGCGGATACCTGGAACCACCGGGTCCAGAAGTTTGACCCGAACCTGAAATTTGTCGCGGCCTGGGGCGGCTTCGCCACGGCCGGGCCGGACCCGCAGGCGGCGCCCGGCAGATTCTACGGGCCCCGGGACGTCGCGGTAGATGCCTCGGGCCGGGTCTTTGTGACGGACACGGGGAACAAGCGGATTCAGGTTTTCGGGCCGGATGGGCAGTTTCTCCTGGTCCTGGGCGGACCCGGCTCTGAGCCGGGCCGGTTCAACGAGCCGGTCGGGCTGAAATTCGATGGGGCCGGCCGGCTGTGGGTGGCGGACACCTGGAACCGCCGGGTCCAGGTTTTTGATGCTGAACTGCGGCCCATCGCCCAAATCCCGGTGCCCGGCTGGAACGGGACCGGGATTGAAAATAAGCCGTACCTGGCCGTCGGACCGGACGGGTCGGTCTGGGCTACGGACCCCGAGGGCGGCCGGCTTCTGCGGTTCGACCCCGGGTTCCGGGTGGTCGGCAGTTTCACCGGTCCTTTTGCCCTGCCGGCCGGCGTCGCTGTTGACCCGGGTGGCCAGCTGCTTGTCACCGACAGGTCAGCCAACCGGGTCCTCCGCCTTCGCCAACCCGACGGCTGAGGAGGTGCCTGCTGTGTTTGCCAGGGTTGTTTCGGTCAGGATCCGACACGGGTCGGCCGATGAGGTCGCCCGGGTCTACCGGGAGCGGGTGGTGCCGGCGGCCCGGGCTCAGCCGGGTTTTAAGGGGGCCATCCTCCTGACCAGCCCGGGAACCGATAAGGTCGTCTCGGTAACTTTCTGGGAAAGCCAGGCGGCCCTCGAGGCCGGTGAAACGAGCGGCTACCTGGTCACACAGTTTGCCCGGCTTGCGGCATATGCTTCGGGGTCGCCGGTTCGGGAAGCCTTTGAGGTGAAAGTTTTCGAGTTTGCCGGAGGGGGGTGAATGTCCCACGCTGACCTTGTCCTGTACAACGCCCGGATAAGAACCCTGGACCCAAAACAACCGGCGGCCGAAGCCCTGGCGGCGGCCGGGGGCCGGGTGGTGCTGGTCGGCACCGACGAGGCCGCGCTGAGCCTGGCCGGACCGGGTACTTTGCGGCTTAACGGACAAGGCCACCTGGTTGTTCCCGGGTTCGTCGATTCACACATTCACTTCGCGTCCTGGGCGGTTGCCCGCCGTCAGGTTGACCTGACCGGCGCCCGGACCCTGGCCGAAGCCCTGGAACGGGTCCGGACCGCGGCGGAAAGGGTCCCGCCCGGCGAGTGGGTGGTCGGGCGGGGCTGGGACCACTCGGACTGGGAGGGCGGGCGCTTCCCCAGTCGGGCGGACCTCGACCGGGTCGTACCTGACCGGCCGGTAGTGCTCACCCGAAAGGACGGCCACAGTATCTGGGTGAACAGCCTGGCCCTCGCCCGGGCCGGAATCGACCGGGGAACTCCCGACCCGCCCGGCGGCGTCATTGACCGGGACGAGCACGGCGAGCCGGTGGGCATTCTCCGGGAAGCGCCGGCCATGCGGCTGGTCTGGCAGGCGGTAGGCCGGCCCGGCGCGGACGTTATCGAGGCGGCCCTGGCCGAAGCAGTGCGGGAGGCCCATCGGCTGGGCCTCACGGGCGTCCACGAAATCGACGGCCGGGAAGCCTTTCAGGCCTACCAGCGGCTGAGCCGGGCCGGGCGCCTCACCCTTCGGGTTCGGTTCTTTCTCAACCCGGCCCACGAGCTTCTCGAACCGGCTACCCGGCTTGGGATCATGAGCGGGTTTGGGGACGACTGGGTGAAAATCGCCGGGGTCAAGCTCTTCGCTGACGGTTCCCTCGGGTCTTTAACCGCCCTCATGCTCGAACCTTACGAGGGAACGTCCGACAACTTCGGGGTCGCCGTAACCCCGCCGGAACAGCTCCGGGCGTGGGTTGAAGAGGCCTCCCGGGCAGGCCTGGCCGTTGCCATCCACGCCATTGGCGACCGCGCCAACCGGGTCTGCCTCGACATCCTGGAGGCGACCCGCCACCTGTGGGCGGACCGGGGCCTGCGGCCCCGCATCGAGCACGTCCAGCTCCTTCATCCGGCCGACCTTCCCCGCCTCGCCCGAATTGGGGTCGTGGCCTCGATGCAGCCTGTTCACTGCACCCAGGACCTTTTCCTGGCCGAGCGCTACTGGGGTGACCGTAGCCGGTACGGGTACGCCTGGCGGAGCCTGCTCGAACAGGGCACGGTGCTGGCGTTCGGTTCGGACTGTCCGGTCGAAACCCTGGACCCCTTCAGGGGGCTTTTTGCGGCCGTTACCCGCCAGCGTGAGGACGGTTACCCACCGGGAGGCTGGTACCCGGAGGAGCGGCTGGATATCGAGTCGGCCGTCCGGGCTTACACTTTCGGGGCGGCCTTCGCCGTCGGGGAGGAAGGCCACTGGGGTGTCCTGAGGCCGGGCAGTTACGCTGACCTGCTGGTCTTGTCCGGCGATATTTTCGGGGTCGCCCCGGCGGAACTACTCGGAATCCGGGTTCTCGCCACCGTTGTTGGGGGACGGCTGGTCTACACTGACCCCGCTTTCGGTCCCTGAAGCCGGGGCGGCCCCGACGAGCTGGTAGAAGAGATACCGGAACTGGGGCCGGCCTCTAGGCATCAGTGCCCGGAAGTTTGTCCCAACTTCACCGGGCCCGAAGGTGAACTTCTGGCGTTTAAGGTAGAACGACTTGACGACGATGCGGTCTTCCAGGCGGGCGTACCAGCCGTGGGCCTGGCAGACCCACTTGCGATTCTCCTGAATTGTCGCCATCGGTTGCTTGCAGTCGGGGCAGGGTGGGGGCGGAATCACAGCCATCTTCAGGGCGCCTCCGACGGAACCGTCTGGAGGGTGACAACCCGGCCGTCCCGGAGGACCCGGACGGCGGTCGGCCGGTTTATGAGCTCGCCGGTGAGGACCCGGTGCAGGTCCTCCAGGCGGCGAATGACCTGCCCATCCAGCCCGACGATGGTGTCCCCCGGCCGAAGCCCCGCCCGCTCGGCGGGGCTTCCGGGCGCAACCTCGAGGACGGCGACCCCCTGATTTGCCGGCAGTTGAAGATTGCGCACAACCCAGGGCGGCAGGGGCCGGTTCTGACCCGTGATCCCCAGGTAGGCCCGGCGAACCCGGCCGTCGCGGATGAGCAGGGCGGCGACCCAGCGGGCCATGTTGATGGGGATGGCGAAAGCCAGGCCCTGGGCCGGGAAGATAATGGCCGTGTTTATGCCGATGACCCGGCCCCGGCTGTCCACCAGGGGCCCCCCGGAGTTGCCGGGGTTCAGGGCCGCATCTGTCTGGATGACGTTGTCCACCGGTCGGCCGGCCGCCGTATACAGCGAGCGCCCGACCGCGCTCACAACCCCCGCGGTGACCGAAAACTGGAACCCGAAGGGATTGCCGATGGCGATGACAAGCTGGCCGACCCGAACCTTGTCCGAGTCCCCGAGGGGGGCGGCAGGCAAATCGTTGGCCGGAATCCGGAGCACGGCCAGGTCGGTCGCCGGGTCGTCCCCAACCAGCTGGGCGGGGAACTCCCGACCGTCCACCAGGGCGACCCGCACCTCCCGGGCACCGTGCACCACGTGACTGTTGGTCAGGATATACCCGTCGGGCGTCAGAATAACCCCGGAACCTGCCCCGGTCTGGGCCGCGCCCCGGGGACCGGGCCGGAGGACCTGGACGTGCACCACCGACGGACCGACCTTCTCAACGGCCGCAATCACTACCTTGGAGTAGCTGTCAAGGAGCTCCTCGTCGGTCGGACCGAATTCGGCCGGCTCAGGGGCCGCGACCGGGCGGGTGGCATTGATGGGTTCAAGGCGCGGGTCGAAGAAACTCATGGGCTGCGCTCGGGCTGAATTACTTTACCACTTAAAGTGTATATGTCGCCGAGTTTAACCGTCAAAGGCGGGGAGCATGACCCGGGGTCGACGGGGCTCGGCTTGAGCCTCTTTCTTCTGCCCCGCAGACGGAGTGGACGAGATACCCGCCATGCGTGGCCCCGGCCGCCGGTCAACGGGGAGGAGTCAGCCGTGGGGCCGGCGGTGGCGGTCCGGCCGCTTTCCCTCCCTCGCGGGACGGGGAGGGGGTGAGGGTAAACGAACCCGCGGGAAACTGCACCTCCGGGGCCGGTCTACTGCTATAGTCTAACTGTGGAGTTCCCGGAAAATACTCCGAGCCGGCGCAAAAATTTCCGGCCTCCGGCCCGGCCGCGCCACCCCCGACTGCTGGTCACCGCCGCGGCCGCCCTCGTCTTTGCCATTGCCGGCGCCTCAGCTTTGCTTATTTTTCTCACCGACGAGGCCCAGATACGGGCCATCGTCGCCGGGGCCGGGGTCTGGGGACCCGTCATCTACATCCTGCTCCAGGCCGTCCAGATCGTCCTGGCACCGGTGCCGGGGCAGTTTGTCACTTTGGCCGCGGGCCGCCTCTTCGGCCCTTTCTGGGGCTTTGTCTACAGCCTGGCCGGCACGGCCCTGGGGGCATCGGCGGCCTTCTGGCTCGGGCGGCTCCTGGGCCGGCCCGTGGTGGAGCTTCTGGTGGGGGCTGATGAGCTGGCCCGCTGGGAGCGCCGCTGGCGGCCCGACCGGCCCGTCCTCTGGTTCCTGGTGTTGTTGCTACCGGTGCCCGATGCCGTTTTCTACCTGGCCGGCCTGACGGCCATTTCCTGGCCGGCCTTTCTGCTGGCGGCAGTCCTTGGTCGGGCGCCCGGCCTACTGCTCGCCTCGGCCTTCGGCTACGTTCTGGGCGAGCTCCCGTGGTGGGTACTTATCCCGGTAGTTGCCGTGCCCCTCGGTCTCTACTGGCTCTTCCGAAGGCCGCTGGACCGGTACCGCCGGCGGCTCCTGCGCCGCTGGTACCGGTCTATAAACCGCCACCGCGGCTTCCGGCCCGCCCAGAAGTCCTAGCCGCTTGAGGGGACCTGGTAAGCCTCCGGAGCCGGCCGGTAGGGCCTCAGGAGCCAGTAGGGACGCCGCAGGGGGCCCGGGGCCGGTCGGGCCAGATTAAGCCAGCGCCGGTAGACTTCCATGGCTCGGTTGGTGTCGACAACGATGTCCCCGTAGCGGTCGTCGGGCCCCGCCCGCTCCAGCCTGACCTTCTGATGCCAGCAGTGCTGGCCGCTCACGGGGTCAGGTTGGACCGGAAATGCCAGGTTCTGGTTCACCCCGGCGTCCTCCCACCAGATAAGCCCGGTATCCGGGTCCTCGCTCTTGAACGGCCTCACCCCCTCCCGCTGGCGAAGCCGCCACCGGCCCGGTCCCAGCTCCTCCAGGTCGACCAGGGCACTGGCAATCTTATTGGTCCCGACCTCCGGGTCGAGGCGCCACCGGCCGATGTGGTGAGAACAGCCGACCACCCCCGGCCGGATGCCTTCGGTTACCCAGGCCCGCAGGACAAAGTAGCCGATTTCGGTGTGGACCTTTACCAGGTCCCCCGTCTTGATGCCCAGCCGGCGGGCGTCCTCGGGGTTTAGCCAGAGGGGATTGCGGTGACTGAGCTCGACCAGCCACTTGGCGTTCGCGCTCCGGGTGTGGATGAGGGTCGGCAGCCGGAAGTTGGGTAAAAGGACAAATTCACCCGGGCCGAGGCTTTCCGGGTGGACGTGGCTCTTTATGTAAGCGGGAACGGCGTACTCCGGCCAGCCCCAGTCCCGCAAAGTGCTCGAGTAAAACTCGAGCTTTCTTGACGGGGTCGGGAACCCCCGGTAAATCTGCCCGTCGACCTCGACTCCCACCGGCCGCCGGCCCCGCTCATCAGGCAGAAAAGCCGGCCTCGGAACGATATTGGGGCCGGGCTTCGGAGGTGTCCGGCTGTAAACCACCTTCGTGGTCGGGTCGACCTCGGCACCGGCCAGTTCCTCGGCCGGCACCCTTTCCAGGAACTCGGCGTTGGGACCCGTTCGGATCAAAAATGCGCCGTATTTGCGCATGTATTCGAGGGGCGTAAGGCCCTCCCGGGCCGCGGCCTCGGGCAGACCGGGGATGCTGTTTTCGAAAATCCACCGGTAGTACTCGTCCACCGTGACCTTCTGCCCAGGCCGGTAGGGCGACTCGTAATACTGGCGGATGCCGAGGCTTCCGTCGGGGTCAATCCGCCACGAAAGCTCAATCCAGAACTCATCCTCCTCCCAGACTTCGCCCGGGTTAGCCTCGTAGGTGAAGTTCACCTGCCGGCCGGCCTTGGCCAGCGCCACCCGGCGCACCGGCTGGCGGAACCCGACCCAGGTTCCGGCGTGGGTCTCCTGACTCATCAGGTCATGGCGCTCCGTACCGTGGCCCATGGGCAGGACATAGTCGGCAAACCAGGCCGTCTCCGACCAGGTCGGAGTCAGGGCCACAACAAGGCCGAACTTGGACTCGTCCCGGAGGACTTCGACCCAGCTCAGACCGTCGGGGTTGGTCCAGACCGGGTTGTAAACCCTGAAGAAGTAGACCGAAACCCGCCCCCGGCCCTCCTTGAGAAAATGGGGGAGCAGGTAGCTCATCTCGAAAAAGGCCAGGGGGTATTCCCGGGGCCAGAGAAGCTCATTCCAGACCTGCTGGGGCGGCGGAACCTTGAAGGGCCGGGTCACCCACTTGTCCCAGGCGTTGGCCGAAACCCCGCCCGGCCGGCCGATACTGCCCGTAAGAACATTCAGAAAGAACAGGCACCGGGCCACCATCCACCCGCCCAGGTTGCCGGCGGCCGCGTTCCGCCAGATGTGGGTCGAAAGCCGCCCGTCGCAGCCGGCGATGACCTCGGCGCCCTCCCGGATCAGGCCGGCCGGAACCCCGCTCTCCCTTTCAGCGAACTCGAAGGTATAGTTTCTATATAGCTCTTTAAGCCGGCCTTCGAAGGCCTCGAAGATGACGGGGTCGTCGGGGTGCTCAGACCGCAGATACTCGTCCCAGTTCACCCAGCGGCGGACGAACTCCCGGTCGTAGCGGCCGCTTTGAATCAGATAGCTGGCGATGGCCAGCAGGATGGCCGCCTCCGAACCGGGCCAGGGGGCGAGCCAGTAATCGGCCCTGGAAGCGGTGTTGGATAGGCGGCTGTCCACAACGATAAGCTTTGCCCCCCGCTCTTTGGCCTCCATGATCCGCTGGGCGTGGGGATTAAAGTAATGGCCGGTCTCCAGGTGACTGGAAAGCAGGAGGATAACCCGGGCATTGGCGTGGTCGGGGGATGGCCGGTCGTAGCCCATCCAGAAGGCGTACCCCGCCCGGGCCGCCGACGAGCAGACATTGGTGTGGCTGTTGTGGCCGTCTACGCCCCAGGACTGGAGGACCCGCTCCATGTAGCCGTCGTGACCGGGCCGGCCCACGTGATACATGATTTCGGTGTGCCGGCCCGAACGCAAAAGCTCCCGCATCCGGCCGGCGATATCGTCTAGGACCTCGTCCCAGGTAACCCGAACCCATTTACCCTCGCCCCGCCGCCCCGCCCGCCGCAGGGGGTAGAGGATGCGCTCGGGGTCGTTCACCTGGCTTAAGGTGGCCGGGCCCTTGGCGCAGTTGCGCCCCCGGGAGCCGGGATGGGCCGGGTTGCCCTCAAGCTTTTTGACCTCAAAAGTCTCCTTGTCCACGTACGCCAGGAGGCCGCAGGCGGCCTCGCAGTTAAAGCAGATGGTCGGTACGAGCTGATAGCGGCGAAGCACCCGGCGGGGCCAGGCCTGCGGGTCGAACTCGACCCAGTCGTCCCAGCGCTCCGGGGGCGGAAAGGACGCCAGCCGCACGCCCTCAGGCGTCGGTGCGGCGGGGAGGGGTGTGAGCTCGGTCATCATCATTTCCCCCTAACTGTTCGGGATCTCCTGCGGGGCCATGACGAAGGCCCAGCTGTAAGCCAGGAGGCCGGCGAGGGCGGCAAGGCCGGCTCCCGCCCAGGGCACGGTTGCCGGCAGGAGGGCCAGCAGCCCGGCCAGGATAATCCCAACCCCGACCGCCCCGCCCCAGAAGAGACCCCGGTACGGCCCCCGAGTAATCCGTTCGGCCGCGAGGCGGCCGTGGGCGGTCGGGTGCGGGCCGAACAACTCCGACCCGATAAACAGGGCGTGGGTGGCCAGGGCGCCGAGGAGGACCCACCTGAGCAGGCCGGCCTCGGAGGGGCTCGGCAGCCCCAGGGGCGTCCCGAGAAGCAAGACCCCGGCCCCGGCCAGGACGGCCTCGGCCAGCAGGTGGGGCAAAAGGAGCGGGCTCTGCCACAGGTCCCGGCCCTCACACTGGCCGAAAAGGAAGGCGGTGTACCCGGCGGCGGCCAGGGCGAGCAGGGCCCCGGGCCAGGCCAGACCGTCAGCCAGGGTCCTCAGCCCCAGAAGCCGGAGCACCCACCAGCCGACTACCCACGCCCCGAAGGCGGTCAGAATGTAGCCGCCCAGGGCCAGCCAGGAACGCCGCTGGGCCCTGAGCAGGACGTAGATAAAACGGTCAGGCCGGTCAAGGTCAAGAACGAGCAGCAGGGCTGTGACGGCTACCAGCAGGGCCGACAGGAGGCCGGCGACGGTCCCGAAAAATGCCCCGGACTGAAAGAGGCCGAGGGCCAGGCCCGGGGCCGACAGCAGGTAAATCCCGGCCCCGGCGGCCTTGGTCACCAGGTAGGCCGGCACCGGCCAGTGCCAGGGGCGCCCATGGGGAACGTCATAGACCGTCCGGGGGGACGGTCCGGCCAGGGTTTCAGGGACCTCCGGCCCGGTGTAGACCGTCGGGCCCCACTCGGCAAAGATATACTGGTCCCGCCGGGCGGCTTCCGGGCTTAAGGTCGCCTCGTCGGCGTCGATGTAAAAGAGCTTCGGCCGGGTCCCCTGCTCCGGCCGGCGGACCGAAACGTCCCGGCCGACGAGCCGCCTTGAGATTTCGCTTTCGGGGTCGTCCAGGTCGCCGGCGATAATCGCGTGGGTGGGGCAGACGACCACGCAGGCCGGCTCCAGGCCCAGGTCGGTCCGGTGACTGCAGAAGTGGCACTTGGCGGCGGTATGGGACTGCGGGTCGATGTAAATAGCGTCGTAAGGACAGGCCTGCATGCAGGCCTTGCAGCCGATGCACCGTTCCGGGTCGAATTCGACGATGCCGTCGGGCCGCCGGTACATCGCCCGGGTCGGACAGACGTACACGCACGGGGGATTGGCGCAGTGGTTGCAGCGGGTAACCTGAAAATACCGGCGGGCATTGGGAAAGGCTCCCTTTTCGACATATTTGACCCAGGTCCTAAAAACTCCCAGGGGCACGGCGTTCTCCACCTTGCACGCGACCGTGCAGGCGTGACAGCCGATACACCGCGACTGGTCAATCAGAAAGCCGTAAGTGGTCATCGGACTTCCCGGGCCTCCGGCTCGGTCTTGCTCGTATTATACCCGCCGGAAGCCGCTGCTGGGCCCATCCCCGCGGGCGGCTGGAAACGCGGCGGACCTATCTGCTAATATAAAGTTGAGTTTATAGCTAAACAATAACGGGGGCGGCCGCGGATGCGCATCTCCATGAAGGCGGACTACGGTATCCGGGCGATGGTGGACCTTGCCCGCCACTACGGCCAGGGCCCGGTCCAGACCAGCGAAATTGCGGCCCGTCAGCTCATTCCCGAGCCCTACCTGGACCAGCTCCTGACGGTCCTGCGCAAGGCCGGCCTCATCCGGAGCATTCGGGGTCCCCAGGGCGGGCACATGCTGGTCCGGCCACCCGCCCAGATAACCATGGGCGAGGTGGTCGCCGCCCTGGAAGGGAATATTGCCGTCCTGGACTGCCTGGACGACATGGGGGCCTGTCAGCTTTCCGAGCGGTGCGGCCAGCGGTCGGTCTGGCAGGAAATCCGGACGCTGACCCGCCAGGTCCTCGACTCGGTGACCATCCAGGACCTGCTGGAGCGGGAAGAGCAGGCCGAAGCCCGGGTGATGTACCACATTTAAGGGGAGCTGCCGTGGGCAGGACCGTGCGAAAGGTGGTTTCAGCCCGTCCAAAAATTGCCGACACCGTGCTGGACCTCATCGGGAATACGCCGATGGTCCGGTTGAACCGGCTGCCGAGGCCAGGGTCGGCAACCATCTACGCCAAGCTGGAGTCCCTGAACCCGGCCGGCAGCGTCAAGGACCGGATCGCCCTGGCGATGGTCGAAGCGGCCGAACGGGCCGGCATCCTGAAGCCGGGGGACACCATCGTGGAGCCGACCAGCGGCAACACCGGCATCGGCCTGGCCATGGTGGCCGCCGTCAAGGGCTACCGGCTGATACTCACCATGCCGGAAGACATGAGCATCGAGCGGCGGCGTCTGCTTCAGCGCTTCGGGGCGGAGATTATCCTGACGCCGGCCATCGAGGGGATGACGGGGGCGGTCTACGCCGCCCAGGAGCTCGTCGCCAAGCACGGCTATTTTATGCCCCAGCAGTTTGAGAACCCGGCCAATCCTGAGATTCACCGACAGACCACCGCCCGGGAAATTCTCGAGGCGACCGACGGTCGGGTCGATGCCGTCGTCATCGGCATCGGGACCGGCGGAACCATCACCGGCGTCGGTGAGGTCCTCAAGCAGGAGGTGCCGGGGGTGCTGGTGGTCGGCGTCGAACCGGCCCGGGCGCCGGTGCTGGCCGGGGGGAAATTCCGGCCCCACGCCATCCAGGGGATGGGCGCCAGCTTCGTGCCCGGTGTGCTGAACCGGGACGTCATCGACGAACTGATCCACGTTCGGGACGAGGATGCCATCGCCACGGCCGCCCGGCTTACCCGGGAGGAGGGCCTGCTGGTGGGCATCTCTTCCGGGGCGAACGTGTTTGCGGCCCTCCAGGTGGCCGAGCGGCTCGGGACCGGGAAGGTGGTTGTCACCATCCTGCCGGACACCGGCGAACGTTATTTGACGATGCCATTTTAACTGACGGAGGATGATGGTGAAAATGCCGGTTAGCGTCTACATCGGAACGCCCCTCAGGCGGTTCACGGATAACCTGGCCCGCGTCGAGGTCGAGGCCCGGGACGTCGCCGAGGCCCTGAACCGGCTCTCGGTCCGGTTTCCCGGTCTGCGGACGGAGCTTTTCGACGACGCGGGTCAACTGCGCCGCTACGTGAACGTCTACGTGAACAACCAGGAGATCGAGGACCTGGCGGGCCCGAATACGCCGGTTCGGGACGGGGACGAAATCGCGGTTGTTCCGGCCCTCGCCGGGGGCGGGGCCGACGGGTCTTCGGCCGCGCCGGCCCGGGAGAGGGTCATGCGCTTGACCCCGGAGCAGGTGATCCGTTACAGCCGGCACATGATCATGCCCGAAATTGGGGGCACGGGCCAGCGCAAGCTTTTGAACTCCAGCGTCCTCGTCGTCGGGGCCGGGGGCCTGGGGGCACCGGCTATCCTGTACCTGGCGGCGGCGGGCGTCGGACGAATTGGCGTCGTCGACTTCGACGTGGTCGACCTCTCGAACCTCCAGCGCCAGATCATCCACACTACGGACGCCATCGGCCGGCCCAAGGTTGAATCGGCCCGGGAGACCGTCCGCCGCATCAACCCCGACGTCGAGGTTGTTCCCTACAACACCGCCCTTTCCTCGGCAAATGCCCTTGACATAATTAAAGATTATGACGTGGTGCTGAACGGGTCGGACAACTTCCCGACCCGCTACCTGGTCAATGACGCCTGCGTCTTCTTGAAGAAGCCGCTGGTGGACGCCAGCGTCTTCAAGTTCGACGCCCAGGTCACGGTATTCCTGCCCGGGAAGGGCTGCTACCGGTGCCTGTACCCGGCCCCGCCGCCGCCCGGGGCCGTGCCGAACTGCGCCGAGGCCGGCGTTTTCGGGGTGGTGACCGGGCTGGTCGGGGCGATCCAGGCGACCGAGGTCATCAAGTTGATTCTCGGCCTGGGCGAGCCGCTGGCCGGGCGGCTCCTGCTCATCGACACCCTGGCCATGGACTTCCGCACCGTCAAGCTCCGGCGCAACCCGAACTGCCCGGTCTGCGGCGACAACCCGACCATCACCGAACTCATCGACTACGAGGCCTTCTGCGGCGTGCCCGTGCTGGCCCAGAGTTGAGACCGTGTGCGGAGAAGTCAAAATGGCAGTTGAGGTTCGGGTTCCGGCAATCCTCCAGTCAGCGGTCGGCGGCCAGAAGGTCCTCAGGGTCGAGGGTGGGACGGTCGGGGAGATTCTCGACCGGCTGGACCAGGAGTTTCCCGGGGTGAAGAAACTGCTCCTCGATGAAAACGGTGAGATCCGCCGGCACATCAACATTTATTTAAACGATGAAGACATCCGGTTCCTCCAGCGGCTGGAAACCCCGGCGCGGGACGGCGACGTCGTCTCCATCCTGCCGGCCCTGGCCGGAGGGAGCGGGGATGCGGTTTGAAAATATCCTCGACGCCATCGGCCACACGCCGCTGGTGGAGCTGAAGCGGTTCCAGCCGAAGGAGGGCGTCCGGATCTTCGCCAAGCTCGAGGGCCATAACCCTTCGGGAAGCGTTAAGGACCGGATCGCCAAATACATGATTGAGCGGGCCGAGGCCGAGGGCAAGCTCACGCCCGACAAGATTGTCCTTGAGCCGACGAGCGGAAACACCGGCATTTCCCTGGCCATGGTCTGCCGGGTCAAGGGCTATCGGCTCAAGGTGGTGATGCCCGAGAACGTCAGCATGGAGCGGCGGCAGGTCCTCGAGGCCTTCGGGGCCGAGGTCGTCCTCACCGAGGGCCGCCGGGGCACCAACGGGTCCATTGAGGTTGCCCTCAAGCTGGCCGAGGACCCGCAGTATTTCATGCCGTACCAGTACGGCAACCTGGCGAATCCCCTGGCCCACTACGAGACCACCGGCCCGGAGATCCTGGCCGACCTTCCGGACGTGGACGTTTTTGTGGCCGGGTTGGGAACCGGCGGGACCCTGATGGGTGTTGGCCGCCGGCTGAAGGAGTATAACCCGAGGATTCGGGTGGTGGCGGCCGAACCTCACCCCGGTGAGCAGGTTCAGGGCCTGCGGAGTCTCGAAGAGGGCTTTGTTCCGCCGATTCTGGACCTGAACCTGCTCGACAGCAAGATTCTGGTCCGGGCGGTCGACTCCTTCCGGCTTACCCGGGAGCTCCTCCGGCGCGAGGGGATCTTCGCCGGGATCTCGGCCGGAGCCGCCCTTTACGCCGCCCTCAGGTACGCCGAGCGGCTCAGCCGGGGCAATATCGTTGTGCTCTTTGCCGACGGCGGCTGGAAATACCTTTCCAGCGGCGTCTGGACGGCGCCCCTGGAGGAGCTCGGCGAGACCGCCGAAAAAGTCATCTGGTGGTAAGTGGTGGACCGTCAGGAGATCCGACTTACAACCCTGTCCCACGGCGCCGGCTGAGCCTGTAAGCTTTCGCCTGAGGACCTCGGGGAGGTCCTGAGCCGCGTGCCGTTCTATGCGGACCCCAACGTCCTGGTCGGCCTCGACCGGCCGGACGATGCCGGGGTATACCGTCTTTCAGAGGACCTGGCAGTCGTCCAGACGGTCGATTTTTTCACGCCTATCGTTGACGACCCGTATCTCTTCGGAAGCATTGCGGCCACCAACGCCCTGAGCGATATCTACGCGATGGGCGCCCGGCCCCTCTTCGCCCTGAACATCATCGGCTTCCCGGTGAACACCTTGCCGCGGGAAACCCTTGTCGAGATCCTCAGGGGTGGGGCCGACAAGGCCCGGGAGGCCGGCGTCTCCATTATTGGGGGGCACTCCATTGACGACCCCGAACCCAAATACGGCCTGGTGGTGACCGGGGTGGTCCACCCCGACCGGGTGATAACCAAGGACGCGGCCGGGCCCGGCGACAGGCTGTTTCTGACCAAGCCCCTGGGAACAGGCATTATCTCCACGGCCATCAAGCGGGAGGTGGCCCCACCCGAGGCCGTGGCCGAGGCGGTCCGCTGGATGCTCACCCTGAACCGGGAAGCCTCCCTCGCCATGGTGGAGGTCGGGGCGCGGGCGGCGACCGACGTCACCGGCTACGGCCTGCTGGGCCACCTGTACGAGATGGTCCGGGAGCGGCCCCTGGGGGCTGAGGTCTACTTTGAGGCCGTTCCCCTGATGCCGGGAGTGCCGGAGCTGGCCCGGGCCGGGGTTGTCCCGGGCGGCACCCGCCGGAACCTCGCCTTTCTTTCGGGATACGAGAAGACAGGCCGCCTGCGGGTAGGCTGGGAAGAGGACTTTACGGAGACGGAAAAGCTCATCCTGGCCGACGCCCAGACCTCCGGCGGCCTCCTCATCGCCGTGGCTCCTGAACGGGCCGGCGCCCTCAAGGCCGCCCTCGCCCGGCGGGGCGTCCCTGCCTGGGAGGTGGGCCGGTTTGTCCCGCCGGACAAGACGATGGGGGCCGCGGTCCGGGTGCGCCGGAGGCCCTAGGCGGGGCCGGACAAATCCCCGGCGTCGGCCGTCGGCGGGGCCGGTTTCGGCGGCAGAACGGCGATAATCTCGTTAAAAACCGTCAGGTTGGGGATGTAAATCAGGCGGCCGTCGTCGGCCCGGATCCGGGTTACCCGGAGCTGGACGTCCTCGATGACCCCCTGGCTGTCCTTGAGGAGAACCCGGTCCCCAATCCTGAACGGTCGCTCAATCAGAAGGTAGAGGCCGACCACCCAGTTCCGGAGTACGTCCTGCAGGGCGATGGAGATGGCCAGGCTGAAGAGGCCGACGCCGGCTGCCAGGGCTCCGAGCTCGATGCCCCACACCCCCAGGACGGCGATCCCGCCAGCAACCCAGATGCCCACCTGGATGATCCGGCTCAGGAGCACCCGGGCGTTGGGCTCGGCCCCGGTCCGCCCCAGAAGCCGGTCGGTCAGACCCGGCACCCGGCTGACGACAAGATAAGCCAGGCCGATAAGGACGACGCTGAGAACCAGGCGAACCAGGAGGGCGGTCAGCAGGGCACCTACAGACTCCAGCTGCGAAAACGGCATTGCGGTTGCCCCCTCTTTTGGAACGGCGCTCAGCGGCCGTCCAGTACTTCTCGCTTGACGATGGCAATATACGGGAGGTTGCGGTATTTTTGCCAGAGGTCCAGGCCGTAGCCGACGACGAACTGGTTGGGGATGGTGAAGCCGACGTAGCGGACCGGAATCGGGACGAGTCGGAGGGCCGGGCGGTCCAGGAGGACGCAGACATTGAGGCTGGCCGGCCGGCGGGCCTCGAGGGTGCGCACGATGTAGCGGAGGGTGAGGCCGGTGTCGATGATGTCCTCGATAATCAGGACGTGACGGCCCTCGATATTCTCGTCAAGGTCCTTGGTGATCCGGACGACCCCGGTGGAACTGTTGGGCGAGTACGAACTTATGGCCAGAAAGTCGACGGTAATCGGGATAGTAATCTGGCGGATGAGGTCGGCAAGAAAGAAAACGGTTCCCCGGAGAACTCCCACGAGAACCGGTTCAAGGCCGGCGTAGTCCCGGGAGATCTCGGCCCCCAGCTCGGCGACGCGGCGGCTGATAGTCTCAGCATCCAGCAAAACGGCGCCGACGATGTCCCGGGCAAAGCTCAGAGCCACTCAGAATCTTCCGGCTTTCGCCCCTAGTTTTCCGAGGGTTTTTCCGGTGCCGGCCCGGAGCCGTTCGCCGACGGCGACCCGAGAAGGCCGGCAATGCCGTACTTCAAGAAGAGGTTCCGGACGTCCCGGGCGTAGAGCAGGCGGATGTTCACCCAGGGGTAAAGCTCCCGCAACCGCCGGAGCTTCTGGTTCTTTCGGCTTACAAGCCGCTGGCGAAGGGTGGTGAGCTCCACGTAGAGGTCGAACTCGGGAAGGTAAAAGTCGGGCGTGAAGCTCTGGGTTGGTCGGCCGTGCTCGTCCCAGCGGAGGGGAAATGAGCGCGGCTCGTACTCCCACTTTATCTGGTAGAAGTCGAGCAAACGGGCAAATTCGGCCTCGGCAATGTGGGCAAAGACGACCCGGCCGTCGGGTGACTTCAGCTCGGCCGGGGCAGGGGCCTTCCGCCGCTTGCGCTTTCTGGCCATTTTCCCCCGGTCAGGGATGCGTCCACTTTAAGTTTAGCAGATAATTAACTTAGAGCCCAGACAGGGGGTGTTGAAATGGCGCCAGGGCCCGGCAGGGGCTTGCGTTTCGGGGCGGGGGTCTTCGGCGGTCTTGCCGCTGGCCTCACAGTCATCGGTATTAAACTTGCCACCGGGGCCGTAACTCTGGCCGACGTTCTTGTCGACCGCCTGTTGTTTCTGGTGCCCATTGACCTCTTCTCCCTGGGAGTACGCCTTCTCGAGGGCTGGGCCAAGGTCGTCTTTTACCTCGCGGTCTTATTTCTTCTGGCCGCGGCCGGCGGCCTGGCCGGCCTTGCCCTCGGCCCGGTAAGTCCGGTCGCCGGGGTCCTGGGGGCGGGCGTTGGCGGCTGGGTCGTGCTCGGGGTGGTCGTCTTACCCCTGCTGGGGGCGGGGCTTTTCGGGGCCGGGCTGACCGGGGGTCCTGTTGTGGTGGGCCTAGGTCTTCTGGCCACCTGCCTGGCCTACGGTCTTGGCCTCAGCCTGGCCTGGCGGCTGGTCGGAGCGGCCGGCGAAGCCGGCTTTGACCCCGGCCGGCGCCGCCTTCTGGCGGGGCTGGGGGCGGGTGCCGTGCTGGTCGCGGCCGGGGGCGTTCTGCTGCGCCTCCTGAACCCGGCGGGAAGCCAGGGCGGCGGGCTGGCGGTCCCGTTGACGCCCGAGGAGGCACTGCCCCCGGAAATCACGCCCAACGACCAGTTTTACATCGTCTCGAAGAACATCGTGGACCCCACCGTGGACCTGAGCCGGTGGCGGCTCGAAGTCCGGGGCCTTGTGGACCGCCCCCTGACCCTCACCTATGACGAGGTTCGCCGCCTGCCGGCCAGGGAAGAAATTGTGACCTTCGAATGCATAAGCAACGAGGTTGGGGGCGACCTCATCAGCACGGCCCGGTGGCGAGGGGTGCCCCTGGCTTATCTTCTCGACCAGGCCGGCCTTCGGCCTGGTGCGCGTAAAGTCGTAATCCGGGCCTGGGACGACTACTCGACGGCGATACCGGTAGAGAAGGCGACCCACCCCGATACGATTCTCGCCTACGAGATGAACGGCGAAACCGTGCCCCACAAGCACGGGTTTCCCCTCCGGCTGGTGGCCCCGGGCCTTTACGGAATGAAGAACCCGAAATGGGTCACGGCCATTGAGGCCGTCGACTACGACTACCTGGGCTTCTGGGAACAGCGGGGCTGGAGTGACCGGGCCGTTATCAAGACGATGTCGGAGATAATTGTCCCGAGCCGGACCCTGGCCGTCCGCAACCCCGGACCGGTCCGGCTTGGGGGCGTCGCCTTTGGGGGCGACCGGGGAATCGTGCGGGTAGAGCTCAGCTTCGACGGGGGCCAGACCTGGCGGCAGGCCGAACTTCGGCCGGCTTTTTCGCCCTACAGCTGGGTGCTCTGGACGGCCGAATGGAACCCGCCGCCCGGAAGCTACCGGGTGGTCGTCCGGGCGGTCGACGGGTCGGACGAGGTTCAGGACCCTACCCCGCGGCCGCCCCTCCCCGACGGGGCGACGGGGTACCACGTCATTACCGTCCGGGTCCGGGAGGTTTAGGGGGACGCCGCAAACGGAGCCGGCGCCCAAGCCGGTTGACGGCCCGCCAGCCCACGAGAAGCCACCAGAGCAGTTCCCATTTGAGCCTGCCGCCGAAGGTGCGGCTCCTGAATCGCCCCATTCTACCGGTTTATACACCGGGCGCCGGCTGTCGGGTCGGCCGGGACCGGTTATAATCCTGGGTAGCCGTCATGGACGTTTCGGACGAGCTTTACCAGGCACGGCTCCTCAAGCTCGAGCGGCTCCGGGCCCGGGGAATCGACCCATACCCCGCCCGCTGGCGGCGGACCCACACCACCGCCGGGGCCCGGGCCGCCTTCGAGGCCGCCGAATCGGCCCGGGGGCCCGACCCCGGCGAGGTTCGGGTTGCCGGCCGGCTGGTCGGCTTCCGGTCGATGGGCCGGCTTACTTTCGCCCACATCCAGGATGGTGCCGGCCGGCTTCAGCTCGCTTTCCGGCAGGACGTCCTGGGGGCGGAAGCCTACGGGCTTCTCAGGGAGCTGGACCTGGGCGACTTTGTGGGGGCGGCGGGCACCCTCTTCCGGACCCGAACGGGTGAGGTAACGGTGGAGGTCCGCGACTTTGCCGTCCTGGCCAAGGCCCTGCGTCCCCTGCCCGAGAAGTGGCACGGCCTGACGGACGTCGAAAAGCGCTACCGTCAGCGTTACCTGGACCTTATTGTGAACGAGCGGTCCCGCCGAACCATGGAGACCCGGAGCCGGGTCATCGCGGCTGCCCGGGAGTTCCTCAACAGCCGGGGCTTCATCGAACTGGAGACGCCCGTTCTGCAGACCAGCGCCACCGGCGCGGCCGCCCGGCCCTTTGTGACCCACTACGAGGCCCTGGACCAGGACGTTTACCTGCGGATTTCCCTGGAGCTCTATTTAAAGAGGCTCATAATCGGCAACTTTGATAAGGTCTACGAGATCGGCCGCGTCTTCCGGAACGAAGGCCTCTCCACCAAGCACAACCCCGAGTTCACCATGCTTGAAAGCTACGAGGCGTATGCCGACTATAATGACGTCATGCGGATGGTCGAGGAGCTGGTGGCCCACGTTGCCGGGTCCGTGCTGGGTACCCTGACGGTGACCTTCGCCGGGCACCGGATCGACCTCACGCCCCCGTGGAACCGGATTACCCTCCGGGACGCCATCAAGCAGTTCGCCGGCATCGACTTTGAGGACTACCCGGATGCCGAATCCCTGGCCGCCCGGGCGGCCGAGCTGGGCCTGCGGGTGGACCCGGCCCGGGGCCGGGGGAAAATCATCGACCGGCTCCTGCAGGAGTTTGTTGAGCCTAAGCTGATTCAGCCGACCTTCGTGCTGGACTACCCGGTTGAGATGTCGCCGCTGGCCAAACGCAAGCCGGACAATCCCCGGCTGGTGGAACGGTTCGAGGGCTTTGTGGGCGGGATGGAGGTGGCCAACGCCTACACCGAACTCAACGACCCGGTCGACCAGCGGGAGCGGTTCCTAGAACAGCGCCGGCGGCTCCTGGCCGGGGATGAAGAGGCCGAACAGGTGGATGAGGACTTCCTCATCGCCCTCGAACACGGCATGCCCCCGACCGGCGGCCTGGGGCTCGGGATCGACCGGCTGGTCATGTTGCTCACCGACAACCAGTCGATCCGGGAGGTAATCCCCTTCCCCCACCTCCGGCCCCTCCCGCCCGAATAGGCGCCGATGGCCGGCCACCCCCTTTACGTGGGCTTTCTCTGGCACATGCACCAGCCGGACTACCGCAACAGCGTAACCGGGGAGGTCTGGCTTCCCTGGATACGCCTTCACGCCGCCAAGGACTACCTGCACATGCCGCGGCTGGCGGCCGGGTTTCCGGGGCTCAAGGTCACCTTTAACCTCACACCCGTTCTCCTGAGCCAGCTGGAGGATTACGCCGCCGGTCGGACCACCGACCGGGCCGAGATCTTAAGCCTTAAGGACCCGGCTGAGCTGACGCCGGCCGAGAAGCGGGAGATTTTAGGCCTCTTTTTCAGCATTGACCCCGACCGGGTCATCCGCCGCTACCCCCGCTACGCCCGCCTTTATGAGCTCAAGCCTGAAGCGGAAAAGGACCCCGACCTCTTTTCCGCGGCCTACTGGCGGGACCTTCAGGCCTGGTTTAACCTGGCCTGGATTTCCCCGGACCAGGTCGAGGCCGACCCTGAGCTTGCCGCCCTGGTAGCCCGGGGCCGGGACTTCACCGGGGATGACGTCCGGCTTATCCTTGCCAAACACCGGGAATTTGCCCGCCAGGTCATCGCCGCCTACCGGGCACTGGTTGAGGCTGGCCAGGCCGAGATATCCACCTCCCCGTTTTACCACCCCATTCTGCCCCTCCTCATCGACTCCCGTTCGGCCCGCCGGGCCAGTCCCAACCTGCCTTTACCGGAGCCGTCCATCGCCTGGCCCGAGGACGCCTTCGAACAGCTTCGGCTGGCCGTGTCCTTTATCGAGCGAATTTTCGGGCAGCCGCCGGCCGGCCTCTGGCCTTCCGAGGGGGCCGTATCCCCGGAAACCGTCGAGCTGGCGGCCCGCTTCGAGAACCTGCGCTGGCTGGCCACCGACGAGGGCATCCTCGTTCGCAGTCTGGGAACCTGGGTCGAACGGGACGGGGACGGCAACGCCGTGAACCCGGAAATTCTCTGCCGGCCCTACGCGGTCCGGACCGCCACCGGCCGGAAGCTGGCGGTGTTTTTCCGGGACCAGGTACTCTCCGACCGGATCGGCTTTGTCTACCGGCACTTTTCGGGGGTGGATGCCGCCCGCGACCTCTACGGGCGGCTCAAAACCCTTCGAGGACGGCTTCCGCCCGACCGACCTTTTATCGTGACCATCGCCCTGGACGGGGAGAACTGCTGGGAGGGATATGAGGACAACGGCAACCCGTTTCTGCGCACCCTTTACCGGCTCCTTACCGAAGACCCGGAGCTGAAGCCGGTGACCTTCAGCGAGTACCTGGCCAGCTTTGAGCCGGAAATCGAGCTGGAGCGGCTCCACACCGGGAGCTGGATCGGGGCAAACCTGGAAACGTGGGTCGGGGAGCCGGCCCAGAACCGGGCCTGGGAGTACCTCGCCCGAACCCGCTCCGAGTTCCTGGAAGTTCAGGCGGCCAGCCCGGGCATGGACCACGAGCTCCTGGCCGGGGCCTGGCGGTCCATCTACACGGCCGAGGGAAGCGACTGGTTCTGGTGGTACTACTCCCGCCACGACCCCGGCCCGGACAACCCCTTCGACCGGGCATTCCGGTCCCACCTTGCCAGCGTCTACCTGCTCACCGGCCGGCCAGTTCCTGGCTGGCTCCTGGAGCCGATCCGGCGTGAGCCTGTGCGCCCGGCGAGCCGGCCGCCCGTAAGTTATGTGAGCCCGCCCCTGGACGCCGTCGAACCGGCCGGCCACGCCTGGTCGGGCGCGGGCTGGCTTGAGCCGCCCCTGGAGCCGACGACAATGCGCCCCGCCCTCGTCGTATTCCGCCGGGTCATCTACGGCTATGACCCCACCGCCCTCCACATCCGGGTCGAAACCCAGCCGCCGGTCCGGGACTACGAGTTCCTGGTGCTGTTCAGGCTTCCGGGCCGGCCGGCGGCGCGGATCCTCCCCGACGGAAGCTCGGTGGACTGGGCCGGTATCCCGCCGGGCACGGGATTCTCAGCGGTCCTGCTGGTTCAACCCGCCCGGCCGGGCGTTGACCTTTACCTGGCGGGCGACGACGGCAGCTGGCAGCCGGGCGACGGTGGGGTCCGGCTGGGGATTGACCGCCGGGTTGCTGAGCTGGCCGTGGCCTTTGACAGCCTGGGCATCGGCCTGGGCGCCCGCCTCGAGGCCCTGTTTGTCGCCCGGCGGGGGCCCTTCGCCCTTGAAGTGCTGCCCGCCGCCGGCCTGCTGACGATGGACCTCCGGCCCTTTTAGGGGGCGGTCTGCGGCTCCGAGTAGTCGATAACGGCGATGGCGGCGTCGGGTCCGTGAAGTCGCCTGGCCTCGGCGAGGGCCGCCTCGACGGAAGCAAAGGCTCTAAAGCCCAGGTGTTCGGGAACCGCCCGGTCAACCGCACCCGCGACGAAAACCCGACCGGCGTGCCGCAGCCGGCGCAAAGGGTGGGTGGCCAGCAGACTGTGGACGGGGTGGAAGGCAAATCCGAACCGGTACTGCTCGATGTAGCCCCGGTGACCTGCAAACTCGGCCTCAAACCGGGCCATGATTTCGTAGGGGTCGCGGGTCCGGGGCAGGACGCGGTCCCACACCTCCCTGTACGAGGGGTGGTGCTCCAGGTCCCATTCGTCCGGGCACGGCGTTGCCATGACCACCGTACAACCGGGTTTGCCGATGGCCTCGATATAGCCGCCCAGGTAGCCCAGCCCGCTCGAGATGAGGGTCAGAATGGGATTGGGGCGGGCGAAGACGGCGTACGGGCTGTTGTCCGGCACACCGTAAACCAGAATATCAACGGGCTCGGAAACGGCCGCCCGCCGGGGCGGCAGGTGGGCGGCCAGGGTGGTCAGGGCCGCCTGCCGGGTCTCCCGCACCCCGCCGGCCCAGACCGCGGCCGCCTCGGAGTAGCCGGCCCGTAACAGCTCAACCTTGAAGACCCGGCGGCCGAGGCGGGCCTCCAGGTGGTCGCCCATCTCGTCCAGGACCCGGTGCATCCGGTTGTTGTGGAGGGACATGGACATGCCGTCGGGGGTGTGGGTCCACCGGATCGACCGCCAGGTGCTCAGGCCGACGCAGACCGACTTCCAGCCGCCGTTAAACCCCAGGTTGTAGCCGCTGTTTACGTAAATGGTCAGGTCCGATTCGACGACGGCCCGGTGAACCTCAACGTCGTAGCCCGAGGGGGTCTTCCCCAGGTAGACCAGGTTCGGGGGGTCCTCGGCGTCGTGGCAGGCGAGGCGGTCGCCGAGCCGGTCAACCAGGTTCGGGCCGAGGGTTGCCGCCAGCTCGGCCCGGTTAAACTTGCGGTGCAGCGCGTTGGCGACCAGGGCCCGGATATTCTCCGGCCGGACCCCCGCCCCTTCAAGGGTGTCCAGTACGGTTTCAAGGGCGACCTGCCGGACCGGACCGCGGGCCCGGGAGCACGGGTCGTCGAAGGCCACGAGAACCCGGGAATTCGGCCCGACGAGGTGGGAAAGGGGCGGGGCGCCGATGGGCCGGCTTAGCGCCTCCTTCAGGGCGGCGCGGAAGTCCGGCAGCGGCTCAAGGCGGGCGGCCGCCGGCCGGATAATGCGGGCGACATCGGGAAGCTCAACTTCAATCTGACCGCTTCCGAAGGGCAGACTCACCACCTGTGTCATGGTGCCCTCCCCGCAACCATAAACTCGTCCTTGGGGTGAAGGTCCCGGTTAACATCTGTTATCGCCGAGCGGTCGAATTCCGGGCCGATGAACACCGGCGGGTAGGCATCCAGCAGCCACCGCAGGCCGCCGGGGATATCAAGGCCCGAATCCCGGTAGCGGTCCACGACGAACGGGTCCGAAAGCCGGCGTTCGATGGCCTCCCGGTCCACCACAATCGGTTCGTTGCTCCCGAGAAGTATAATCCCGAAGCTCACCACGTAGGGGAACACTTTGACGAACGTATCGTGGGTCCGGAGGGTGGGAACCCAGGTTACGGCCAGGCCCCCAGGTTTGAGCCGCTCCCGCATCAGGGTGAAATATTCCAGGGAGTAGAGGTTGCCGGCGTAGGCGCTGTTGGGACGGAGGGCATCAGCCTCAATGATATCGAATTTCCGGCCCGACCGGGCCAGATAGGTCCGGCCGTCGCCGATAATCAGCTCAAGCCGGGGGTCAGCCAGCAAAAGGCTCAGGGGACGGTAGGGCTGACGGCGGGCGAGCGCCCGGATGACCTCGGGCTGGGAGGCGACGATTTCGACGCAGGTTACCCGGCTGGTTTCGGGTCGGCTGGCAATATTGAAAAGGGTGTCCCCGGACCCGAGGCCGATGACGGCGACCTCCCGCGGGGCCGGGTGAAGCATCGCCGGCAGGAGGCCCAGCAGGGTGTGGCCGCCCCCAAACGGCACCCAGCTCTCGCCCCGTCCGTTAGCAAAGATGAATGAACGCCCGCTGAAGTCAGGGGCCTCATTCTTTACCAGGGAAAGACCGGACCCGTCCTCAAAGAAGATGACGCGGTCCGGGGCGGTGCCGTGGAGCCTGGCCCAGAGCAGTTCGGCCGGGGGGACCCCCAAGACTGCGGCCGCCCCGAAGCTGACGGCCGGTACGGTCCACACGAGCCGGCGGACCAGGGGCCGCGCGCCCGCGGCCACGCCGGCCAGCAGGAGAAAGACGCCGCCCAGGCCAACCAGGAGCCGCAGGGTCCCCGCCGTTCCGAGGACGCTGAGAAGGAGCGTACCGGTGAGTACGGTTCCCCCAAGGCTCCCGGCGATGTTTGCCGTCTGGAGCCAGCCGACCCTCCGGCCGATGCAGGCCGCGTCGGTCTGGGTAGCCTTCTGGAGGAAGGGGAAACTCAGGCCCATGAGAAATGTGGGCGGACCGACAATAGCCGCCGGTAGCAGGAAGTAGATGCCCAGAAACTTTAAGGTGAGCCGGTCGGACGCCGGGTCGAAGGGGACAGCCCCGAGCAGGTAACCTCGCAGGTTCGCCAGCGCCTGTCCGACATCCAGGGGCTCGTATTCGCCGAAGTACCGCCAGAGGGGGGCGAGGATTGGGGTCCGGTCGATAGCGCTTACGAGCAGAACCGCCGAAACCAGGGCGTAGGCGCCGACGGCCGCCTCCAGGATGAGAAACGTGCGGGCCGGATTCCGGCTCCGACCGACCAGCCGGATGCCGGCAAGGGTGCCCAGGGCCAGGCCGCCCAGGTAGACTCCCAGCAGGGTGCCGAAGGTGAAGGCGGTGGCCTTGAGCATGGTGCTGAGCAGGCGGAACCAGAGGATTTCCAGGGAAAGGTTAATAAACCCGGAAAGGCCGTAGACGGCGGCCCAGGCCGAGAAACCGAGGCCGGAGCCCGGTCGGTCGAGCCGGGCCGGTAGTACTGGGCTGGGCCTTGGTGGGGACGCCGGGACGGCAAGCAGGCCGAGGGGAATCGCGGTGGCGGCGCAGGCCAGGTTGAAGGCGGCCCCGACGTGCAGGGCCGACTCAAAGTCCAGCCGCCGGAGCAGAAACCAGGTCGTCACCAGGGACCCGGCGGCGGCCCCGAGCGTATTGACCCCGTACAGCGCCCCGATGGTGCCGGGTGCCGTTTCGACCGTAGAGGCCAGGGCCCGGGAGAGCAGGGGCAGGGACGTGCCCATAAAGAACGTCGGAAAGAGCATGCTCACAAAAAGGACAACCCCCATGGTCAGGGGGTCCCGGGCCAGGTCGCCGTGCTGGACGTAGAGAAAATCGTAGTAAAGCCACTTGCTTGCCAGCGCAAATCCGGCAACCGAAAGCTCGGAGAATCCGAAGAGAGCCAGCGCCCAGCCCCGGGGCAGGCGGTCGGCGATATACCCGCCGGCCAGGCTTCCGCATCCGAGGCCGGCCATGAAGGCCGCGACCGTGACCGTGACCGAGTAGACGTCGGCCCCGGAGAAAATCACCAGCATCCGCTGCCAGATGACCTGGTAGAGGAGGGCGGCGAAGCCCGAAAGAAAGAACGCCCCCAGGGCCACCGGCAGGGCAAGCCGCGCCGGAGCCGCCAGGTTCACCCCAGGCGCAGCTTCGGCTGTCTTCAACCGGCCTTCACCTGCCCGCGAGTAAGGAGCTGACGGGCGGCCAGCCGGAGGGGGCCGAGCCGACGGCGCAGGCCCAGCCGGAGCTCCAGCAAGAGGAGGCAAACGGCGGCGGAGGTGCTGAGGGTGACCACGAAGCCCCACCGGAAACTTTCGGGCCGGTAAACGAATTCGACCTGGTGGGTGCCCGGTGGGAGACGCAGGGCGCGAAAGATGTAGTTGGCCCGGTAGATTCGGAACGGCACCCCGTCCACCGTCGCAACCCAGCCGGGGTAATAGCTGTCGGCCAGAACCAGGTAACTCCAGGAGGGGGTCTGAACCTCAAGGTGGACCCGCTCCGGCTCATCGACAACCCACCGGACCGCCCCGGTTCCGTCCCGGTTGGGAGGGGACTCCAGGCGCAGGGTATCAATCAGGTAGTCCGGCGGCGAGTCGGGGGCCTCAAAGACGACCATCCGGGCCGGGTCGAAGGGGCCCCCCTGCATGAACCCGAGCACGTCGCTGCCCGGCGGGAGGACGACCGACTGCCCGACCAGGAAGGCCCGGGGCAGGGCCCGGGTGTTTTCGAGGATAATGCCGTCGTCGCCCCGTCGCACGACGTTAAACCGCTCTCGGCTCAGCGGGTCAACGTTGTAGACCTGACCCCGGCGGTAGCTAACCAGGCCGAGGCCGTAGACCTGGAAGGTGGCGCCCGGGCTGAGACTCCGGACCTCAATCCGGGCAACCGGAAAGGGGCGGGGCAGGGAAAATTTTGCCAGGTAGGCGTTGGCGTCGAAGCCGACCGTCTTCCACCGGGCCGCAACCGCCGGCTTGCTGTGCTTTACCACCGGCTGAACGTCGGCCCGGTCGTAGGCCCACTCGGCGGTGTGGACTCCGGCCAGAAGCCGGAATTCGGCCCGCTCTCCGCCGGGGCCGAGCAGGACGACTTCCCCCACCGGTGTGCCCTGCCCGACGCTGAGGCTGTTCTGGAGCAGGGAAATCACCCGAACCTCCTCGGCCTCAAACACCGGCGAAACCCGGAACCCGGCCGTCGCCGCCGCCCCTCCGGCCGTGGCGCTGAGCAGGGGCCGGGTCGGGTCATAGGAGGTGAGCTCCGCCGAAGGGAGGGGAACAAACTGCCCCCGGCGGACCACGTACCTGACGGCCGCCGCGTCGAGCAGTGGCCCTTCAACCCACCCGGCCGCCGCCAGAAAGCCCAGGTGACGGGCATAAACCAGCGAAGTGTACCCGCTCAGGTCACTCAGGCCGAGGGGCAGGAGGGTGTTCGGCTCGGTGGGCGCACCCGGAAGGGTGAAGACCCGCTCGCCGCCCCGGGCCAGTCGTTCCAGCTCGACGGCCAGGGGCGACGCTGTGGCCAGCTGGGTCGCCGGCATCAGCGGGTGAAAGGCCCGCCCGGCCAGGAGAAGTTCGGCCACGATGACGGCCGGCAGAAGGCCCAGGATAATGCCCCGCCCCCGTCGAACGGCCAGGGCCGCGGCCACGGCTATAAGGCAGAGGCCGAGCCAGGCCATCCCCGCCTGGAACCAGAAATTGTCGGGCGAGAGGCTCGCCCTAAGGCCCTCGAGGATGCGGTCCTCGGTCAGGGTCCTGGGCGGCATCCGGACCATCCGGGGAAGGGAAAGATAATACGCGACCCATTCGGTTATCCGGTCAGACCCGCGGGCCACCTCATCGGCGGCCTGACGCAGAACCTCCCGCCCAGCCCAGAGGCCGGCAACCCAGGCGGCAACCCAGCCCAGGAGAAGCCGGCGCCGCCAGGGGCCGGCTTCAAGAACCGCCTGGACCCCAAAGCCGGCAAGCGCTGCCAGTCCCAGGGCAAATAGCAGGCTGAACCGGCCGGGCGCCCGGACCAGGTTGTACGGGGGAATCTGCCAGAGCAGATAGTGGATATTCACCGGGGCGTAGTAACCCATGGCAACACCGAGGCCCCCGAGGGCGACCCCGGTTAGGGGAAGCGTGAGACGGGGCCGACCGAAAACGAGGCCGGTGGCCGCCAGAAATAGGGGTGCGACACCGACGTAGACGGCCGTTTCCCAGGGCGACCAGAGGGACCAGTCAAAGCCGTCGGGGGTGCGGAAAAAATACGGGTTAAAAAGGGTGATGAGGTGGGATGGGGCGACAACGTGACGGCTTGCCAGCTCGTAGCTCAGGCCGGCGCTCCGCACCGAAAAGGTTCCCAGCTCGTAGAGGGGCAGGAGCTGGACCGCCCCCAGCATCCCCCCGACCAGCGGCACGGCCGCCAGGATCCCCACCGCAAGGCCAGCCCACCGGGCCGCGGCGGCAACCTTTTCCGGGAATCGGCCGGCCCAGGCGAACGCCCGAAGCCCCTCGATGAGGGCCCGGCCGCCCACGTAGACGGCCAGGCCGAACCCGGTCATCATGGGCACCTGGACGTGGACCGTCAGACACTGGAGGCCGAAGGCCACCCCGGCCAGAACGGCTGTCCTGAGCCGGCGGAGGCCCTCGGCCCTCAGGGCTTGCTCGGCAAAGGCAAAAACCAGTGGTGCCCAGGCCAGGCCGGAGATAATGTTAAGATGGTGAATCTGCGCAATGGTAAACCCGGCGAGCATGTAAGCTCCCGCCGAGGCCAGGGCAGGGACCCGGCTGAGGCGGAGGGTCCGGGCAAAAACGTACATGGTCAGGCCGGCCAGGACCACGTGGCCGACCACCAGCGCGGTGAAAAGCTGTTGAGGCCCCAAAATCAGCGAGCCGAAGAAGACTGGCGGGTAAAATGCCCCCACCTCCCCGTCGGCGAAAAGGGGGTAACCGGCCAGGATCCGGGAGGTCCAGAGGGGAAGCTGAAGCTCCCGCAGACGCTCCTGGACGGCGGCAAGGACCGGGTAGTAAAAGACCACGGTGTCCCGTTCGTAGTAGACCAGGCCGACTCGGAGGGCGGGGCCGAAAAAGCCGACGCTGGCGGCAAAGATGGCAAGCACGGCGAGAAGATCGGCCGCGACTGCTCCGAACCGGCGGGTCAGGTCGACACGCTCGGCTGTAAGGTCCCGCAGGTTAAGTGCCAGGACTCTGACTGCCGCCATCGGGATCCGGGACGCACAGGTTTGCCCGCTCAGCCTCCGCTATTTCGGTGGGCTACCCCCACCGGAAAGAAGCGGCCCAGGCTGCGCCGGTGCCGGAAGTAAAGGTCCAGGAGGGCCCGGGCCAGCCGGTCGGGGTCGTGGAAGTGGGGGTTGCGCTCGTTGATGACGGGCGCCCAGACAACCCTTATCCCGGGCGGAAGAGGCCCCCCGGGTTCGGGCTTGATGACCTCCCAGTCCGGGTGGGTACTCTTGGCCGGAAGGCTGTTGGCCAGAACGCAGTCGATGACCCCGGCCCCGGCCTGGTCCAGCAGAGTCCGGACGTGGTCGGCCACGGTAAAGTTGTCGGTTTCGCCCTTCTGGGTGGCCACGTTGCAGACGTAGACCCGCAGGGCCCGGGTCGCCCGCAGGGCCTCCCGGATGCCGGAAACCATCAGGTTCGGGAGAACGCTGGTGTAAAGGCTTCCCGGCCCCAGCACAACCAGGTCGGCGTCCAGGATCGCCTGAACGGCCGCCGCGTACGCCGGCGGGTCGGGCGGGACCAGAAAGACCCGGCGGATCCGGCTCTGGTGCTTCGGAATCTTGGACTCGCCCCGGATTACTTCCCCGGTTTCCAGTTCGGCGCAGAGCTGGATGTCGGCCAGGGTCGCGGGAAGCACCTGGCCCTGGACGGCCAGGACGCGGCCCGACTCCAGGACCGCCTTCTCGAAGCTGCCTGTCACCTCGGTCAGGGCCGCGATAAAGAGGTTGCCGAAACTGTGGCCTTCGAGGCCGCCCCCGTTTTTGAACCGGTACTCAAAGAGGCGGGTCATCAGGGGCTCGGCGGTGGCCAGGGCCGTAATGCAGTTGCGGATATCGCCCGGCGGCAGGATGCCCAGCTCCTCCCGGAGCCGGCCGGAACTTCCGCCGTCGTCGGCCACCGTGACCACGGCCGTGATCTGGGCGGTGTAATTCTTCAGGCCCCGGAGCAGGGTTGAAAGGCCCGTTCCGCCCCCCACTGCCACCACCCTGGGCCCCCGCTTAAGGTAGCGGCGCCGGTAAAGGTTATCCAGCAGCTGGGCGCCCGAGTAGTCGACCTGCAGGGCCGAGAGAAGCGACCGGTTGAGCTTGTAAAGGCCCAGGGCGATGAGGCCGGACCCGGCCGCCAGGAAGAGGACGGCCCGCACCCAGCGCGGGAGGAACTGCAGGGTGGCGTAGTAGACCCATTCCGGAAAGGTGTAGTAATCGTAAATGTCCCGGAGCACGTAGCCGAGACCGAGGCCGATGACGGCGATACCCACCCCGAGGAGGCCGAGCCACCGCTTGACCTCGATGCCGGGAGACAACCAGCGCAGGAAACTCACCCTGAGCCTGCCTCCAGTCGCTCCTTGAGCAGGCGGTTGGTCAGGGCCGGGTCAGCCTTGCCCCGGGTCGCCTTCATGACCTGCCCGACCAGGAAGGTGAGGGCCTGGGCCTTGCCCTTCTGGTAGTCGGCAACGGCGGCCGGGTTCTCGGCAATGACCCGGTCAATAATCCCCAGAAGCTGGTCGGCGTCGGTTATGCGCACCAGCCCCTGCTCGGCCACAACCTGGCGGGGAAGCTTCCCGGTCCGGAACGCCTCCTCGAAGACCTGCTTGGCAAGCCGGCTGCTCAGGGTTCCATCTTCGAGGAGCTCGATAAGCTCAACGTAGTGTTCGGGCCGGAGGCCCGTCTCGGCCAGAGTGCGGCCCGTGGCCTCCATAAGTCCCCGGGTCTCATTGAGCAGCCAGTTCGCCAGCGACTTGGCCCGCTGCGGCAGGGGAATCCGGCTCAGGCCGGGCCGGGTTCCCGTCAGGCGGACCGCCTCCTCGAAAAAGTCGGCCAGGGCCTTCTCCTCGGTGAGCAGGTTTGCGTCGTAGCGGCCGAGGCCGTACTCGGCCATAAACCGGTCCCGCCGGGCATCGGGGAGTTCGGGAAGCTGGCGGCGGAGGGACTCGACCCACTCCGGGTCGGGCGTAAGGGGCGGCAGGTCCGGCTCCGGAAAGTACCGGTAGTCGTGGGCGTACTCTTTGGTCCGCTGGGGCACGGTGATCCCCTTGTCCTCCAGCCAGCCCCGGGTCTCCTGGACGACCTGCTGCCCGGCCTTAAGCAGGTTCACCTGCCGCTCAATCTCGTAGGCGAGGGCCCGGTAAACCGACCGGAAGCTGTTCATGTTTTTGATTTCGACCTTAGTGCCGAACTTCGTTTCGCCCGCGGGCCGGACGCTGACGTTGGCGTCGCACCGGAGGCTTCCCTCCTCCATGCTTCCCGATGAGACCCCAAGGTACTGGAGAATGGTCCGGAGCTTGACCAGAAAAGCCCGGGCCTCCTCAGGCGACCGGAGGTCGGGGGCCGTGACGATTTCGAGCAGGGGCACCCCGCTCCGGTTGACGTCCACGAGGGAGTAGGTCTCGCCCGAGGGGTCTGTGCGGTGCAGGAGGCGGGCGGTATCCTCCTCCAGGTGGACGCGGATAATTCCGACCCGCTTCACCTCGCCGTTGACCTCGATATTCAGCCAGCCGTTGCGGCAGAGGGGCAGGTCGTACTGGGAGATCTGGTAGTTTTTCATCAGGTCCGGGTACATGTAGTTTTTCCGGTCGAACTTGGAGAACCGGGCGATTTCGCAGTTGAGGGCCAGCCCGGTCATGATGGTATACTCGACCGCCCGCCGGTTGATAACCGGGAGGACCCCGGGCATACCCAGACAGACCGGGCAGACCCGGGTGTTCGGCTCGGCCCGGGCGTAGTCCAGGGCCGCGCAGCGGCAGAACATTTTGCTGCGGGTTAATAGCTGGGAGTGGACCTCGAGCCCGATGACCGCTTCGTACTCCACGCCGCCTTATGATAGCACACTCTTGCCGGTGGAGCAGCCGCCGGTCGACGCCGGGGTCGACTGGAATTGTGGGCGGGGTAGCCTTGTGCTAATATTTAGCTAGAGTACGTGACGAGGGGGAAGTTCGTGGGAGAATCGGCCGGCAACGGTGCTGCAACCCGGAGCGAGCGCCACTCCTACACGCCGCTGGAGCTTTTCTTCCTCGGCCGACTGGAGCGGTTTCTCCGCCTGCGGCGACAGCACCGGGTGGATGAGCTGCCGCCGGAGCTGGTGAAGCTTCTGGATAAGGCGATTCTTTCCACGTACCGGGACTGCCTCCAGCTCGGCATCGGCGACGAGGCCCGCCGGATCCTGCGCCGGGAGCTCGGTCAGAGCTCGACCTCGTCCGGCTACTCTCAGTCCTGAAGGTCCGGGACCGCGACTTCGGACGCCTGACCTGAGGATTTTTCGGGCTCCCGATGGAATCCGTATCCAACGAGCTTAAAGGTAACCTGTGGCTTGCCCGGGCGCTGTTCGATCTGGGCGGGGTGCAGTTCGGCAGTTTTACCCTGGGCCGGTCGACCGTTAATTCGCCGGTTTATATTAATCCGCGGGTGCTGGTCAGTCAGCCCCGCTACCTGAAGGCGGTTGCTGAGCTCATCCGCCAGGAGACGAACTTCGGCCAGGCCCGGCGCCGGCCCCGCATCGCGCCCTTTGACCTGGTAGCCGGCGTTCCCTTCGGCGGCCTCCACCTGGCCACCGCCTTCTCCCTGCTCACTGATACCCCGATGATTTACGTTCGGCCCGGCGGCGAGAAGGACCACCGGATTGAGGGCCGGTACGAAGAGGGCCAGACCGTTCTGGTCATTGACGACCTGATAACCACGGGCGGGAGCATCCTGGAGACGGCCGGAATCCTCCAGGCCCACGGCCTGAAGGTCCGGGATGTCATCGTCCTGGTCGACCGGGAGCAGGGCGCCACCGAGCGGCTCCGGCGCCACGGCTATAACCTGGTGCCGATCCTCCGGCTCACGGTCATGCTTAACTATTACTACAATACCGGGCTGATCGATGAGTTCTGGTACCGCCGGAGCATCGAGTATCTGCGGGCCAATCAGGCCAGCCCTGATGAGTAACCGGCCCTGGCCCATGGGCAGACCCGCTGGGCCTCTGCATACAGGGCGCCCCTTTTGTGGGTTGGTTCCGGTCGCCGGGCCTATAATCGTATCGTGAGAGGCCGTGGATTTTTGGCTGCTCGCGGCGGCTTATTCCGGAAACGGACTCATTTCGGCGGGTACCCTGCCCGCCACTGCTGACGCCCGAGAGGCCGCCCCGGTCATGCGGTATTCCTCCCGGTCGCCCCGAGTTTTCCCGGGCCTCGCCAGGGCTGTTTCCTGGCCTGCCCTGGCACGCCGGTTCCAGGCCGCGGGCAGGATGAGGCCACCCGCAGCGAGGCTGGGCTGACCGATGCGCATTATGATGGTTGCCGACGTCGTCGGCCGGCCGGGCCGGGAGGCCGTCCGTCAGCTTTTGCCCCTTCTGCGTCGGGAGCACCACATTGACTTCGTCATTGCCAATGGCGAAAACGCGGCCGGGGGGCGCGGCTTGAGCCTGTCGACCGCGGCCGAATTGTTTGATGCCGGAGTTGACGTCATCACCCTGGGCAATCACGCCTGGGCCCAGCGGGACCTCGTGGCGAAACTCGACCGGCTCGACCGGGTTATCCGGCCCCTGAACTACCCGCCCGGAGCCCCCGGCCGGGGATACACGACCGTGGGCGGGGTCACCGTGGTAAACCTGATCGGCCGGGTGTTCATGGGCAATTACGACTGTCCCTTCCGGACGGCCGATGCCCTGCTTTCAGACTTTGGCGGATCAGGTATTATCATAGTAGATTTTCATGCTGAGGCAACGGCGGAAAAGATGGCCCTGGGCTGGCACCTGGCCGGCCGGGTATCGGCGGTTCTGGGAACCCACACCCACGTCGGCACGGTGGACACCCGGATTTTGCCCGGGGGAACGGCTTACGTGACCGACGTGGGCATGACGGGCCCGTGGAACTCGGTGATCGGCCACGAGGTCAAGAAGGCTGTCGAGCGGTTCATCACGCTGCGGCCCGTCAGCGCTGAGGTTGCCGACGGACCGGTTGTCTTTAATTCGGTCGTCGTCGAAGTCGACGACCGGACAGGCCAGGCTCAGGCGATCTGGCGGCTTGACCGGATTATTGGGGACTGACATCATAATTACACAGGAGGCAACGTCCTGGCCAGGAGGTGCAAACCGTGCAGGTGCTGAGGGTCAAGGCAACATCCAAGCCGACGGCGGTAGCGGGGGCGATTGCAGGGGTCATTCGGGAGCAGGGCCGTGCTGAGGTCCAGGCCATCGGGGCGGGGGCGGTGAACCAGGCCATCAAGGCGGTCGCGATCGCCCGGGGCTACGTGGCCTCCAGCGGGATCGACCTGATCTGCATCCCGGCTTTCACCGATGTTATGATCAACGACGGCCCGCGCACGGCCATCAAGCTCATCGTCGAACCGAGGTAGATGGGGGAAGTCGATTTACACCTGCATACCACCGCTTCGGACGGCAGGCTCACTCCCCAGGAGCTGGTTAAACTTGCGGCTGAGCGGGGCCTGAGGGTCATCGCGATTACCGACCACGACACCACCGACGGGGTCGGTCCGGCCCAGGCGGCGGCGGCCCGGTTCGCGGACCTGCGCCTGATTCCCGGCGTCGAGATGAGCGTCGACATCGCCGAAGCCGAGGTTCACCTTCTCGGCTACTGGGTCGACCTGGACAACCGGGAGTTTCAGCAGCTCCTCGCCTGGTCCCGGGACGGACGGGTCAACCGGGCGCACCGGATCCTGGAAAAGCTTGCCGAACTCGGGATGCCCCTGGAGTGGCAGCGGGTTCGGGAGCTGGCGGGGGACGGTGCGGTCGGGCGGCCCCACATCGCCCAGGCCATGGTCGAGAAGGGCTACGTCGCCGACATCCGGGAGGCCTTTGACCTCTACCTGGGGCGGGGCCGGCCGGCCTATGTCGAACGGGAAAGGCTCACCCCGGAGCAGGGAATCCGGTCGATCCTTGCGGTCGGCGGACTGCCCGTACTGGCCCACCCGGCCGACATCGCCGGCCTGGAGGACCTGCTCCCCGGGTGGGTTGCGGCGGGGCTGGTGGGGATCGAAGTCTACTACGCCGGGTATACCCCGGAGGTCGTCGCCCGGCTCCAGGAGCTTGCTGACAAACACGGCCTCATACCTACCGGCGGAACCGACTACCACGGCTTTGGTACCCCGGATGAGGCCCTGCCCGGCTCGGTAGACGTTCCCCGGGAGGTGGTCGACCGGCTTATCAAGCGGCGCTTCCGGCTGGCGTCCTGATGGATATCGGGGAGATATTAAAGGTCATCCCCCACCGGTACCCGTTTCTCCTGGTCGACCGGATTCTTGAGGTCGAGCCCGGTCGGCGGGCGGTGGGCCTAAAACAGGTCACCATCAATGAGCCCTTCTTTCAGGGCCACTTTCCGGGCTACCCCATCATGCCCGGCGTGCTTATCGTCGAGGCCCTGGCGCAGGTCGGGGCCGTTGCCGTCCTGAGCCTGCCCGAGAACCGGGGTAAACTTGCCCTTTTTGCCGGGATCGATAACTTCCGCTTCCGGCGGCCGGTGGTGCCCGGCGATTCCCTCCGGCTTGAGGTCGAACTGGTCCGGATGCGGGGAACGGTGGGCAAGGGCCAGGCCCGGGCGCTGGTTGACGGGCAGGTGGTGGCCGACGGCGAGCTCATGTTCGCCCTGGCGGATTTCAAGCGCCCCGAATGAGGTTCCCGGCGCAACCCAGGTCGATTCTGGTTCTCAAACCCTGCTGTCTCGGCGACGTCCTGGCCGCCACCGCCCTGGTCCGGGAAGTGCGGCTCGCCTTTCCCGACACAAAGCTCGACTTCGCCGTCGGCCGCTGGTCCCGGCCCGCCGTGGAGACGAACCCGCGCATCGACGAGATTATCGACTGCGGCCGGGTCGGGAGCGGCCGCTATTCCGCGGCCGAGTACCTGGACCTGGTCCGCCGGATTCGGGCCCGCCGCTACGAAGTCTGCTTTGTGCCCGAACGGTCGGTCTGGCTTACAATGATTCCCTGGCTGGCCGGGATTCCGGTTCGGGTCGGAATCGACAGCGGCGGCCGTGGCTTCAGTCTGACGGTGAAGGTGCCGTGGCGGCCGCCCCGAAATGAGGCGGAGCTTTACCTGGACCTGCTCCGGGCGGTCGGCATTGAGCCCCGAGACCCGCGAATTGAGTTCTTCCCCCGGGCCGAGGACCGCCACTGGGCCCGCCAGGTCCTGGGGTCGGCCCGGCCGCGGGTTGTCATCCAGCCCGGGGGCGGAATAAACCCGGGCATGGTTCTGCCGGCGAAGCGCTGGCCCCCGGACCGCTTCGTTGAAATTGGCCGCCGGGTTCTCGAGCTTGGGGGTACGGTGGTGGTTATCGGCACCTCCTGGGACCGGGCGGCCGTTGCGCCCGTCTTGCGCCGGCTGGAGGGACTCGCCCGGCCGGGCCGACTGGTAAACCTGGTTGAGGCGGTTGATTTCACCCGGCTGGGGGCCGTGCTGGCCGAGGCCGACCTTTTCGTCGGCCCGGACAGCGGGCCGATGCACCTGGCCGCGGCGGTGGGCACCCCGACGGTGGCCATCTTCGGGCCCTCCTCCCCCGAGGTTTACCGGCCGCTGGCCCCGAACGTGGTTGCGCTTTATAACCCGGTGCCGACGAGCCCCTGTTTTATTAACGGCCGGTGGAACTCCGCCTGCCGCAACTGGGCCTGCATCCGGGCGGTGTCCGTTGAGGAGGTCTGGGCGGCGGCGACCCGGCTTCTCGCCGACCGGTCAACGGACCGGGTGCCGGGGTCAGCCTGAGTCTGGCCGGCGGAGGCTATAATCTGGGAAGAAGCCCGCCTGCCTTCGAATCAAGGAGCCGCTTATGGAACGTGCCAGGCGCTGGGTTCTGCCCGAGCCCGGCCCCCTTCCCGACCTGGGGCCGATGCCCGGTCCCATCGCCCGAATCCTGGTCAACCGCGGCATCCGAACGGCCGAAGAGGCTGAGCGTTTTCTTGCGGCCGACGAGCGGCTCCTGGAGGACCCGTTCCGGCTGGCCGATATGCCGGCGGCCGTGGACCGCCTCCTGCGGGCCATTCGGGCCGGGGAGCCCATCGGCGTCTATGGGGATGCCGACGCCGACGGCCTGACGGCCACCCTGGTCCTGACCGAGGCCCTGACGGCCCTGGGGGGCCACGTCCTGCCCTACATTCCGGGCCGGCGGGAGGGCGTTACGGTGGAGGGCCTGCGGGGGCTTGCGGAAAAGGGCTGCCGGGTGGTCGTCACGGCCGATGTTGGGGTGTCGGCCGTGGCCGAGGCCGCGTTTGCCCGTGCGGCCGGCATCGACCTGATAATTACCGACCATCACCTGCCGCCGGACACCCTCCCGGCGGCCCTGGCAGTTGTCAACCCCCGCCGGTCCGACCAGGACTACGGCTTCGGCGACCTGGCCGGAGTCGGGGTGGCTTACAAGCTGGCCGAGGCCGTGGCCCTGGGGATGGGTCGACGGCTTGAGGCCGAACCCCTCCTGGAACTGGTTGCCATCGGCACCATCGCGGACGTCATGCCCCTGGTGGGGGAGAACCGCTACCTGGTGCGCCGGGGCCTTAAGGCTCTGGCCGGCACCCGGCGGCCGGGGCTCCGGGCCCTGGCCGGGCTGGGCCGGGTGGACCTTTCGGCCCCTTCGGCCGATATGGTGGCATTTCAGCTGGCTCCCCGGCTGAACGCGGCGTCACGGCTGGGGGACGGCATCCTGAGCTTCCGGTTGCTGAGCACCCGGGACCACGCTGAAGCCAGGGGGCTGGCCGAGACCCTGGAACGGCTTAACGTCGAACGGCAGACAACCGTCGTCGAGGCGGTGGACCGGCTGTGGCCCCAGGTCGAGTCAGCCCTGGCCGCCGGCCTTAGCCTCATCTTCGTCCAGGTCGACGACTGCCCGCCCGGTTTGCTGGGACTGCTGGCCAGCCGCATAACCGACGCCGTCCGGCGGCCGGCGGTGGTTGTGGCCATCGATGGGGAAGAAGGTCGGGGAAGCGGGCGGAGCATCCCGGAGTTCGACCTGCACGCGGCCCTCACCCGGCTCTCCCAGCACCTTACGGCTTTTGGGGGGCACCGGCTGGCGGCGGGGTTCAACTTCCGGCGGGAGAGTCTGCCGGCCATAAAGGCCGGCCTTCTCGAGCTGGCCGAAGCCGAGCTGGCCGGCCGGGACCTGAGGCCGGCCATCAGCGTCGACCTGGAGATCCCCCTGGCCGAACTGAACCCGGGCCTCTACCCCTGGCTGGAGCGGCTGGGGCCCTTCGGCCACGGCAACCCGGAGCCCCGGTTTTTGAGCCGCCGGGTCGAGGTCCTGCGCGTTGAGGCGCTGGCCGGGGGCGCCAACGGCGAGGGTTATCGGCTAATGCTGGGCGTCAGGGGGCGGGGGCGCACAATTGCCTGGCCGGCGGTCGCCTTCTCCGTCTCCCACAGCCCGGAAACGCTTTACGCCCGGCCGTGGGACTTCGTCTACACCGTGCAACTTAATCGCCGGCGCTATCCGCCGACCCAGGAGCTGAACATTGTCGACCTGGCGCCGGCAGAAACTGCTGACTGAAGGGGGTGCTTCCGTGGGCTTCGAGCAGATTCTGACCGAAGTTCAGGGTCGCGTCGGGATCATAACCCTTAACCGGCCGGAGAAGCTCAACGCGATGACCGCCCAGATGCGGCGGGAGATGCGGGAGCAGATCGAGGCCTGGAATGCGGACGACTCGGTCGGGGCCATCGTCATTACCGGGGCCGGCCGGGGTTTCTGCTCCGGGGCTGACATTGCGGGCTTTGAGCAGGCCCTGCAGGCCGGCCAGCCCGTGGACCGGGAGTGGGCCCGGGAGCCGAGCTGGGTCGATGTGGTTCGCCGGTCAAAGCCGATAGTCTGCGCCATTAACGGGGTGGCCGTCGGGGTCGGCGTCACCTTCACCCTCCCCTGCGACATCCGGGTCGCGTCCGACCAGGCGAGGTTTTCGCTCCGCTTTCCCCGGATCGGCCTGACGCCGGAGCTGGCAAGCACCCATTACCTCGTCCAGCTTGTAGGCCTGGGCCACGCCCTCGAGCTGATGCTCACCGGCAAATTGATCGACGCGGCCGAGGCGTTGCGGATCGGCCTGGTCAACCACGTTTACCCGGCTGAGCGGCTTCTACCCGAGGCCATCGCCCTGGCCCGGGAGATTGCTGACAACCCGACCTGGCACCTTTTGCAGATCAAGCGGCTCATCCACGCCCACTACCTGGAGCGGGATATCGATAAGGTGCTGGCGGCCGAGGACGAGGTCTTCCGCCAGGCCCGGACCTCCGATGCGCACCGGGAAGCCATCTCCGCCTTCCGGGAAAAGCGGGAGCCCAGGTTCCACCCTTAGGTTCCAAGGTGGGGCAGTACTGGCTCCTGTGAGCCGGAGAAAGGCCGGGTATCTGTAGGCTTGGTCGGCGGTGCCAAAGGAACCTGGGTTTAGCAGTGAGAGACTGGCCCGGATCTCCCGGATGGAGGACGGGCACTTCTGGTATGCGGGCCGCTGGGACCTTCTGGATGGATGGTTAAAGGCCCTTCGGCCTCGGCCTGACCAGATCGTGCTGGATGCCGGAAGCGGCACAGGCCAGGTGCTTGAACGGTTAACCGCCCGAGGATTTCAGGCGGTGGGGCTCGACTTTTTGCCCGAAGCCGTCAGACTTGTCCGTAAGCGTGGTAAAGGCCTTCAAATGATACGGGGAGTTGTCGAACACCTGCCATTTCGGGACGATTCGGTTTTCGTCATCCTGCTGCTGGACGTTTTAGAGCATACCGACGATGAAAGGGCCCTGCAGGAGGCACGGCGTGTGCTCGTGCCAGGAGGCTGGCTTGTGACCTCGGTGCCGGCAATGCCGTGGCTGTGGAGCAGCAGGGATGTTCAGGCTGGCCATCGGCGTCGATACACTCGGCGGTTGTTAGTAGACCGGCTGACCCAGGCCGGTCTCGAGGTGGTAGCTACGCAGTATTACCAGTTTATGCTTTTCCCCGTGGTGGTTCTGAGCCGGGTGGCAGCCCGACACAAACCCAAGATCCAGGAGTGGGAAGAGCAACCCTGCCGCCTTGTGAATGGTCTTCTGAAGGCGGTAGTCGGAATTGAAGTGGTTTTGGGCAGGTGGTTAAAATGGCCCTGGGGCTCAAGCATCTTGGCCCTGGCACGGAAGGCTAATGCGGGACGGATTTGAACTCTGGCTCTTCTCCACGAACGTCCCTCTGATCCAGGCCGCGGTCGAGTCGGGTGTGGCGGGAATTGTGATAGATTGGGAGCGGGTGGGTAAACCTGAGCGGCAAGCTGGGTACGATACGCAGATTGGGTCCGATACCGTGGAAGACCTTATGCGGGTTCGGGCCGCCACGCCGGCACCTATCATGTGCAGGATCAATCCTTTCGGCCCCTGGACTCGACAAGAGCTGGAGGTCGCGGTCCAGGCCGGAGCTAATGAGGTCCTGCTCCCGTTGGTTCGTTCGGTTGATGAAGTCGAGCAGGTGCTTCGCTGGGCGGGTGGACGTGTGGGGGTGGCCGTGCTCATCGAGACGCTCAGTGCCGTGGGGTTAAGACACCAGCTTGCCCAGCTGCCCCTCACGCGGGTCTACCTTGGGTTGCACGACCTGGCCATCGAGCGTGGCACCCCGAATCCGTTTCGGGCCATAACTGATGGTATCGTCGAACTTGTCCGCTCGGCCTTTTCGATACCGTTCGGCTTCGGAGGTCTTACTCTTCCAGATTTGGGGTTTCCCATTCCCTGTCGCCTGCTTATTAGTGAAATGACGAGGTTACGCTGTAAATTCACCTTCTTGCGCCGCTCGTTTCTGCGGGATATTATCGGTCGTGACGTGCGGCATGAAGTTACCAGGATTCTCGCAGCCATCCAGCACGCTTCGACGTGCCCTGACGACGAGCTCGAGGCAGCTCACAGGGAGCTATTGCAGGCCGTGGAACGAGCAGAAGCATTTTTCCAACGGCGGAATCGGAGGGTTGCAGGTGGGGGCTAGGATTTTCGTCACCGGCGCAACTGGGTTCATTGGGGCCAACCTAGTCCGCCGACTGGTCACCGAGGGGCATCAGGTCCACGCTGTAATCCGTCCAGATAGCGACCTCTGGCGGCTCCGCGACTTGCTGGACAGGATAACCCTTCATTGGGTGGACCTTCTGGACAGCGGCGGCCTACGGCACGTGGCCCGCGCCGTGCAACCGGAAGTCATATTCCACCTGGCGATGACGGGAGGCCACCCGCGAGGAGCTCTGGACCGAATCCGGGCAGTCCAAGTCGGGGTAATCGGTACGCTTGCCCTGCTGGAGGCGGCGTTGGAAACGGGCGCTGTGCGCTTCGTCCATGTTGGTAGTTCGCTAGAATACGGACGCGTTGCCCGTGCGATGCGCGAAAGTGACCCACTCCGGCCGGTGACGGACAAGGGTCTGGCCAAGTCCTTGGCGAGTCAGCTGGTCAAATTTTATGCCCGGAAGCACGGGGTTTCGGCGGTGATCGTTCGACCTTTTAGCGTTTACGGGCCATGGGAAAGTCCTCAGCGGTTCATCCCGACGCTTCTGAGGGCAGCCATCACGGGTGAAGAAATTCGGCTTACGCCGCCAGGCTATCGGCATGATTTCATCTTTGTCGATGACGTGGTGGAGGGCTGTCTGCGGGCCGCCAGTGCGCGGACACGGCCGGGTGAAGCGTTCAACCTGGGAACCGGCGTCCAGTGGACGAACGAGGAGGTCGTTACCCTGGCGGAGGAAGTTTCAGGTCGCAAAATACGGGTAATCCCCGGCGCGTATCCGCCGGGTCCGGCGGATGCTCGTTGTTGGGTAGCCGATATTCGGAAGGCGTGTCGTCGGCTTGGATGGTTGCCGGAATGGTCCCTCGCGGCGGGCCTGGGGCGTACCCTCGACTGGCTCCGATCCTACCTGAACGACCAAGCTGAGTGTGGGCCGGGCAGTTATGTGCGACCTTGACGTTGAACTCAGTGTAGTGATCCCCGTTTATCGGAACGCCGACACCCTCCGGGCCCTCTACTGGCGGCTCCGGATGGTCCTTGATAGCCTTGAACGGTCGTGGGAGCTGATTTTCATTAACGACGCGTCACCGGATGGTTCAGGCAAGGTTTTGGGTGAACTTGTGGCGCTGGATCCCCGGGTGGTAGCCGTTGAGCTGGCGTGCAACGTCGGACAGGGCCGGGCCACCTGGGTGGGCCTTCGGAAAGCGCGCGGCAGGTTTACGGTTGTTATGGATGCCGACCTGCAGGATCCGCCGGAAGGGATCCCGGTATTACTGGAAGCGATGGAGCGGGAGCACGGCCGGGTGGCCGTCGTATTCGGGGGGCGGAGGGGGCGGTATGAGGGCATTTTGCGGCTCGTTACCGGCTTTGTCTTCCGGCGCCTTTTAGCCCTGGTCTGCGGCGTTCCCCCCGACGCTGGTGCCTTCTGCCTCATGACCGCCGAGGCCAGGGAGCAACTGCTGTGCTGGAACGTCCCTCGCCCGCACATTCCTACCCTGGTAGGGTGCTCAAGACTCAGATCTGAATCGGTTCCCGTGCTTCGCCACCGCCGGCCGAGCGGCTCTTCTGCCTACGGTTCGTGGACGCGGTGGCGTCTAGGCTTGGGCCTTCTTTGGCAGGCCGTCCGCCTGCGTCTCGATCCCGCCCGTTACCGAGGTGAGCCGAATTTACCCGAGCCTGTGGTTATCCGGTCGCGCGAGTGTGTAGCAGGTGCCAGCGGGAGGCCTAGCTGTGGTGGGAAATCGGATCGAGACGCATAATCGCCGTCAGCAGGATTATTTTGGGGCCCGGATTAAGTCGACAATGCGTCCTGACCGAACCCCATATATTATCCGGCAGTTAGAGGAGCTCATTGAATTCGGCAGCCTCCACCCTGGCGAGCGGATTCTGGAAGTTGGCTGCGGCATGGGTCGGCATGCTTTCTTGTTGAGCGAACGGGGTTTCGTCGTCGAAGGCCTCGAGCTTTCCTCATTTCTTATCGACCGACTACGTGAGTTTGATGGTGGACGCTACAACATTCCGGTTTATTGCGGAGACATTCACCGCCCGCCGACCGAGCTCCGTGGGCCGTATGATGCTGTGGTCGGTTTTTTTGTCCTGCACCATCTGGCGGACCTGTCAGAGGCTTTCAAGTCGATGGCCAGTCTGCTTCGCCCGGCTGGTAAGGTTGTATTTCTGGAGCCAAATCCTTATAATCCCCTGTTCTACTTGCAAATTTTTTTGACACCAGGAATGAGCTGGGATGCCGAGCGGGGTCTAGTCCGCATGCGCCCTCGAACCCTGTTCCCGGCGATGAAGGCGGCTGGCTTCACGAGAATGGCCATAAAGCGCTTCGGGTTTTTCCCACCCATTCTTGCCAATACCACGTGGGGTCGCCGGGTTGAGCGAATACTTGAGAACTTTAAGCCATGGCATGCAATTTTACCCTTCCAGATTTTCAAGGCAGAATTATCCGCCGAGTTGGTCTGAGCGCAGTCATTTTCGGCTGCTGTTTTTATCTGACACTGGCAGCAGGTATTAATCTGGGCGATGAAGCGTGGTTCCTGCAGGTTACACGACGGGTGGCTGAAGGTGGCCGCCTTTACAGTGACGTGTTTTTCGGGGCTGGACCGCTTGCTATTTATCTTTCGGTTCCTATCGTGCGGCTGTTTGGGCCGCAAATTCTCGTCACTAAAGCTCTGGTTGCTGCCTCGTATACCGTCTGCATGGTATTGGGTCTGGAAATCCTGAAAACGCTTGGCGTTCAAGGCTGGTTGCGAATTCTCTTTGTAGTTGGGCTCTTCGGGATTATACCCACGTACGCACCGTCCGGTTATCAAGCACTGGCGACTGTCTTCATCCTGGCTGCATTCCGTGTGTCCCTGGCACTTACCGAGCGTGAGGTTGCCCAACCCTTCTGGCTCGCCGGCCTCGGCGGCCTCTGGGCCGGCCTCGGCTTTGCCACTAAACAGAACGTGGGGCTATATCTTCTGCTGGCCGTCATGGCTACACTCCTCTTGTCTGGCGCAATGCGCTGGGAACCTGGAACCCCCCGACAGAGGTGGTTGATTTTCGCTCAGCCCTTAGTGGTTTCCACAGGGACAGCCGCGGCAATGTTTCTCCCAGTTGTTTTCCAGGGCAGTCTGCCCAGCTTCATCGACTACGGCGTCATTAACAAACAGACCTACCTGCGTCTTTCGGGTATACCATACAGTGAGGGAGTTCAGGAATTCTTCTCGAACCTTCGCGGGCTGTTAGCTGAGCCGGGGTTTCAAGCGCTCGCCCGAACCATCCAGTCATCTCTCTTTCTACTGCCGCCTGCTCTCGGTATTGCTTGGCTTGTCTGGTACTTACGTTCGGATAGGTGCAACCGGCTTGTAGGCATTGTGGCCGCAATATTTGGCGGCGCCGCCTTCTTGACCGTATTTCCGCGAGCTGACTACCCGCACCTTATGCCTATAATGCCAGTGCTGTTCCTCGTGGGGACCTGGCTGCTGGCGAACATCTGGCCACGGACAAGCGAGCCCATTCTGGTGTTCAAGCTGGCAGTTTTGACCGGCCTGGCCTTGGCCCTGGCCTGGCCCGCACTCTTGCTGGGCAAAGGCGAACGTGTAGTCTCAACACTTCCCAACTTCCAAGGCCCCTTCGTCCGGCCCGAATTTGAGAAAGAGCTATCCTGGCAAATCCAGGAGTTACGCCGAATATCAACTGATAAAGAGCTCTTCCTGCTGATGCCGCAGGCCGGTTTTTACTACCTCTCCGCCGGCATTCGAAATCCGACCCCGTTCGATTACCCGTTGGCGACAGCTTTTGGCGTTAAGGGCGAGCAAGCGGTTATTGCAGCTATTGCCGAGGGCCGGATCACGCACGTTTGCTGGCAGTACTGGCCGTGGATTTTGCGACCGGCCAGCCTAGAAGAGTTCGTCGCTAATCATCTTCGGCTCCTTACCCGGCTGGGCGCCTGTACCTTGTATTCTAGGTAAAACCGTGTTTCCGCAGACGCCTCGTTGGGGCTGACGGGGGTGGCTCACTGGCCCGGACGGAAGAGGCGGCCGCCGAACCTGAACCAGGCGATAGACCCGTCCGGGCCGCGCAGAAACTCGCCCCGGCTCCCTTTGAGGGGCAGGTCCAGGGCAACGACCCGGTCCGGGGCGTAAAACCCGACGCGGGACGGGGGTGGGGCCGGGCGGGGCGGCGAATCCTTCCGGGGAAAGCCGCCCTTCGGGGTTTGCTTCAGGATAAGCCAGTCTCCCTCCAGGACCAGCTCAATGTCCGAGAGCACCCCCTCATACCGGCCGGCCCAGGTGGTAAGCCGCTCGGGCGGCAGGCTGTATATTTCGGGCTCAGGCCACGCCGCCCCGAGGAAGCTCTCCACGGCCCAGCGGGTAACCTCGGCGTTTATCGCCCCGCCCCGGTCGGAGTTGGTCAGCACGCAGACGGCGAAGTTCCGGCCCGGCACAAAGTTAAACAGAGTAATCTGGCCGTTAGTTCCGCCCCCGTGGCCCACAAGCCGGATGCCCCCGTCGACCGGCTGGATGAACCAGGTGATGCCCATGAGCCGGCCGGCATCCGCCGCCCCCGCCGGCGTCTGCATCAGCCGCCGGGCCTCGGCCGAGAGGATGTTGGGACCGGACCCAAGGTGAAAGCGGGCATATTTAAAAAGCTCCCGGACGCTGGTAATCAGGCCGCCGACGGGGTTGGCGCACCGGGGCAGGGCCCAGGGCCGGGCAACGAACGGGCCGGCCTCGCCGGTGAGGTGGCCGACGGCAAACCGGTAGCTGATGACGTCGTGGGCGAAGAAGTAGGCGTGCTCAAGGTCCAGCGGGTCCAGGACGAGCTCCCTGAGAGCCGATTCGTAGGGTTTACCCGTTACGACTTCGACGATGCGGCCGGCAACGTAGAAGCCGGCGTTGTTGTAGGCCCAGACGGTGTCCGGCGGGGTGATTTGCGGCAAATCGGCCATCGCCGCAACCATCCGGGCAAGGGCGTCATCCCCGAGGCCGAAGTCCTCGAAGTAATCGCCGACCCAGCCGCCGGTGTGGGTAAGCAGATGCCGGACGGTGACGGCCGCGGAGACACTGGCATCCTTTACCCGGAAGTCGGGCAGGTACTTTCGGACCGGGTCCTCCAGCCGGATCCTCCCGGCCTCCACCAGCCGCATAAGGGCCGTACCGGTAAAGGTCTTGGTTATCGACCCAACCTGGAAGAGGGTCCCGGCAGTTACGGGCAGGGGATTCTCCAGGCTGGTTACCCCAAAGCCGGCCGTATACTCCCGGTCGCCGTGCAGGATGCCGACGGCGACCCCGGGCACGCCGAGCTCGGTCATGAGGCCGGTAACCCGGTCGACCAGGGCCCGCAGTCGGGCCTCATCGCTCACTTCGTTGACGGTGACCATAGCTTAACCTCCTGGCAAAGTTTACCTGAGCGGGCCGTCGTGAGCCGGCAATCCCGGCGCCGGAAGGGGCCAGCGCCTTATTTTCCCCGCCGGCCGGCGAGAAACCCGAGGCCGATGCCGGCCCCCAGCGCGGCAATCACGGCCCCCAGCCCGCCCCCAGCCGGGCCTGGTTGCTCCCTGGCATTGAGGCGGTCTTCCAGGCGCTCAAGCCGGTCTTTAAGGGCCCGGTTCTCGGCCCGAAGCTCATCCACCGTCTGGCCCAGGCCCTGGATGGCCGCCAGCGCAACCCCGTCGGCGTCGACGGTGGCGATGTGGGCGGGGCTGTCGCCGAGGCCGAAGGCGGCCCGGAAATCTTCGGCGGTCGGGCCCATGTGCCGGACCGACGGGTCCTGGGCCCGGTAGCTCCAGGTCCGGACCGGCAGGCGCATTACGCCGGCCAGAACCTCCCTGGGGTCGACGTCGGCAAAGTTGGCCTTAAGGGCCTGACTGCTGGCGGTGCTCCAGGTACCGCTGCCCGGGTCAACCTGGACGCCGGTAACCGGGCTGAGGCCCGTTATGAACTTGACGCCGCCTGTGGCCCGGGCGATAAACTGGTTGTCGGCCTCAGAGCTGAACGCCGACCCGGTGGAGTCGGCCCAGACGAAGGCCCCGTTATGGTTGGCGTTGGCCCCGTAGCCGGCGGCGAAGCTGAAATTGCCGGCCGCCCGGTTTTCGGTGCCGCCCGGGACCATCGAGGCCATTCCGCTGGCGATGTTGTCGATGCCGCCGCCCACCGTGGCGAAGGCGGCGTTTTTCGGGTCGGCGTCATTGTTTCCGGCCCGGTTCATCATGCCTCCGGCAACCGTGCCGAACCGGTCGGTGACGGCGTTATGCTGGGGGTTTCCCCCGCCCGGGCCGGCGCCGCCCCCGCCGATGGCGGCCCCGATGACCCCGGCGCTCACGGTGTTGCTGATGTGGCCGCCCACAAGGTTGGGACTGTAGCCGTAGTCGCTATCCCGGGCCGGAATCAGGCGCAGGGCCGCGGTGCTGCTCACCCCGAGGGTCACGCCCACGTTGTCGGTGGTGCCCAGGTAGTTGCCGCCTGGACCCAGGCCCCCGTTCCCCCCGGCCCGCCAGTAGGCCGAGTCGTGGTTGTGGTCGCTGCGGGCGACCGTCGTTGCCGCCCCGGTGCCGCCAAAGTTTACGCTGAACTGGTTGCCCGAAAGAACCAGGCCCGGCCCGGCGGTGTAACTTGCCCCGGCCCCGCCGGTCCCGCACCCCCAGCCGGCCGCCGAACTCCAGACGGGAATCTGCCCGTCGGCGCAGGCGAGGGCGCCGAGGGTGTCGTGGTCGATGCCGTCCGAAAAGCCGGCCGGAACCCCGGTCAGGTTCGACCAGCTCACCTGGGCCGAACCGGCGGTCTGGAGCTCGGCCTTCGTGTAATAGCGGCCGTCGTGGTCGTGGCTTGCCAGAGCGAACGCCGTCGAGTCGAGGCCATCCAGCCGGTCGGCGTCCGCCGCCTTGGCCGTCAGGCCAAGATACCGGTCGTCGTGGTTGTGGGTCGAACGGGCAAAGGCGGTCGAGTCAAGGCCGTCCAGGTTGTCGGCGTCCGCGGCTTTGCCCGTGGCGAGCAGATACCGGTCGTCATGGTTATGGTTGACCGGGGCATAGTAGCTGGGGTCAAAGCCGCCCAGCCTGGCCGAGTTGGTAGCCGTCCCCGTTACCGACAGATAGCGTCCGTCGGATTCCGTCTTCGTGTAGTAGCGGCCGTCGTGGTCGTGGGTGGAAAGGGCAAAGGCGGTGGAGTTGAGGCCGTCCAGCAGGTCGGCATTCAGGCCGCTGCCCGGACCCTGCGGGATGCGGGCCAGGCTGAGAGTTCCGGTTACGATGTCGGCGGCGGTGTGGGTGTGGTCGCTCCGGGCGGCCTGGGGGGCCGAGCCGGTGCCGCCGAAGCTCACCCGCAGTTCAGTTCCGGATAGGACCAGGCCCGGCCCGATGGTGTAGCCGGCGCCGGCATCGCCGCAGACCCAGGTCGAGCCGTCCCAGCGGGCGGCCTGGTTCGGGGCACAGCCCTGGGGAAGCCGGTAGGTCGGGGCGATGGCCAGGGTCAGTGTAATACCGGCGGTGGTTCCCGTCAGGCCCGTGCCCGGACTGACCACGGTTCCGGTCAAATCATCAGCCGGGGTCCACTGCCCGCCGTTGAACTTGAGCACCTGACCCGGCGCGGGCGAAGCGGTTGCCAGCGGAAAGCCCTGGAGGGTTCGGGCCGAGCCGCTGGTCAAAGCGTAGACGGCGTAGGGGGTCGGGGTGACGGGCTGGCGGGGCGAAAGCTGGGTATAGGCTCCGGTGCCCGAGGGGCATCGGACCGAAACCTCGAGGTACCGGGCGTTGCCGTCAAAGGCCGACGGCCCGAAGTCGAGTTGAACGGTAAAGAAGCCGTTTGCCACCTGCACGCCCGTTCGGTCCAGGGTGGAGCCGACCTGGCCGCTGCCGTCGGGTCCGTCGAAGAGTCTGAACTGAAAGTCGCAGGCGCCGTTAACCGGCGTCCCGCCCGACGTGAGCTGACCCTGGTAGGTGAAGGCCGTACCGAGGGGCACCTGAAGGGGGCCCAGCCGCAGGGGGCCCTCAGCCCGACCGACGGCCGCGGCGAGGATGACAAGCGCGATCAGGCCGACGAACAGGTAAAATCTCAACGCACCACCTCCGCAAGCGAAATCAGCAAAGTATCAATCAGCCGATCGGCTGAGTGATAGCCCACTATACCATTCCGCAGTGCGGCCGTCAACCGGTGCCGCCCGCAAAGCGGGGTCTTCCCGGCACCCTGGTTGCCGGCGGGACTTGCCCGACGGCTCGCCGGTTGGCTATACTCAGGAAGCAGAACACGTAGGGGTAGAAACTGAGCGGCGACACCGCCCTTCACCTGCACGGGGAATCGGACGAGGCGCTCATCCTGCGGGCCCGGCAGGACCTGAGCGCCTTCGCCGAACTGTATCGTCGCTACTTTGACCGCATTTACGCCTACGTTTACCGCCGGGTCGGGAACGCCGCCGAGGCCGAGGACCTCACATCCAGGGTGTTCTTCCAGGCCCTGGGCGCGGTCTCGCGCTACACCGACCGCGGGTCTGAGGTGTCCACGTGGCTCTACCGGATCGCCCACAACCTGGTGGCCAACTGGCACCGGGATGCCGCCCGCCGGACCCGCTCCCTGCCGAAGCTCGGCCTCGCCGAACCCGAGGACCCGGTCGAAGACCTGATCTCCCGGGAGCTTCGGGAGAAGGTTCGCCGGGCGGTGGCAAAGCTTTCGGCCGAGCGCCAGCGGCTCATCGCCCTGAAATTTTCCGAGGGCCTTTCGAATGCGGAAATCGGGGAAATCCTCGGTAAGAGCGAGGGGGCCGTAAAACTGCTCCTGCACCGGACGATAAAGCGCCTGCGTCAGGAGCTTCTGCCCGAGGTAGAAGAGCCGTGACCACCTATGCCGCCATCACCGGCTGCGGCCGGTCAGCACCCGAGCGGGTGCTGACAAACTTCGACCTCGAGAAACTCGTCGATACCAGCGACGAATGGATCCGGACCCGGACCGGTATCTCCGAACGGCGGGTCGTTGGGGATGACGAGGGGACATCGGACCTGGCCATCCGTGCCGCCCGGGAGGCGCTGGCGGCGGCCGGAATCGACCCGGCCGACCTGGACCTGGTCATCGTTGCAACCTGCACCCCGGACTGGATGTTCCCGAGCGTGGCGGCCAGGGTCCAGCATGCCCTCGGGGCCCGGCGAGCCGCCGCGTTCGACCTGAATGCCGCCTGCTCAGGCTTTATCTTTGCCCTGGCGACCGCAACCCAGTTCATACAGAATGGGTCGTACCGCCGGGTTCTGGTGGTCGGAAGCGAGGTCCTCTCCCGGGTGGTCGACTGGACCGACCGCAAGACCTGCGTTCTCTTTGGGGACGGAGCCGGGGCGGTCGTCCTGGAGGCGACCGACAAACCGCTGGGCCTGCTGAGCTACGTGCTGGGCACCGACGGCTCCGGCGACCGGCTCCTATACCTGCTCGGGCCAGCGGCAAGCCCCGAACAGCGGGCCCGGGCCGAGACAACGTATCTTTACATGAACGGCCCGGAGGTATTCAAGTTCGCCGTCAACGTCACCGTCGACGCAAGCCGGCAGGTTCTCGAGCGGGCCGGCTGCACCCTCGAAGATATCGCCCTTTTCGTGCCCCACCAGGCGAACGAGCGCATCATCAGGGCCGCGGCCAGGTCGCTAAACCTCCCCGCCGAGAAAATTTACATAAATCTGGACCGGTATGGGAATACGTCCGCGGCCTCCATTCCCATCGCCCTGGCCGAGGCTGCCGAGCTGGGCCGGCTCAAGCCCGGCGACCTGGTGCTGATGGTCGGCTTCGGGGCCGGACTTACCTGGGCGGCCGGCCTGGTCCGGTGGGGAAGCCCCAACGGCGTCCGCTGAGGCTGGCAGCCCCTCGGGCGCGGTCGAATTCCCGGGGCATTGAAGCCTGCCGGCCGGCCTGTCCGGGCGGGTGTATAATCCAGTTTGGAAGGAAGTAAGACCCGTCGATGGTTCTCGGTTCGGTTCTCAAAGAGCTGGTCGGCCGCGTTACCAACAGCAACGAGCGGGAGCTCCGCAAGCTCCAGCCGGTTGTCCAGCGGATAAATGCCCTCGAACCCGACTTTGAGCGGCTTACCAATGCTGAGCTCCGGGCCCTGACGGACAAGTTCAAGGCCCGGCTGGCGGCTGGCGAGACCCTGGATGACCTCCTGCCGGAAGCCTTCGCCGCTGTCCGGGAGGCGATGAAGCGCACCCTGGGCATGCGCCACTTCGACGTCCAGCTGATGGGCGGCATTGTCCTCCACCAGGGCAAGATCGCCGAGATGAAGACGGGCGAGGGCAAGACCGTGGTCGCCGTCCTGGCCGCCTATCTCAACTCCCTCACCGGCCGGGGCGTCCACATCGTTACCGTGAACGATTACCTGGCCAAGCGGGACGCCCAGTGGATGGGGCCCATTTACCATGCCCTGGGTGTTTCCGTGGCCAGCATCCAGCACGAGGCCAGCTACCTGTTCGACCCGACCTACGTGCCGGATGACCCCCGCTTCAACCACCTGCGGCCCATCACCCGCCGGGAGGCTTACCTGGCCGACGTCACCTACGGGACGAACAACGAGTTCGGGTTTGACTACCTGCGGGACAACATGGCCTGGGACCTCTCCCAGTGTGTCCAGCGGGAGCTCCACTACGCCATTGTCGACGAGGTGGATAACATCCTCATCGATGAGGCCCGGACCCCGCTCATTATCAGCGGCCCGGCCGAGCAGTCGACCGACAAGTATTACCTTTTTGCCCGGCTGGTGGCCCGGCTCCGGCCCAATGAGGACTACGTCGTCGACGAAAAGCACCGGACGGTCAGCCTGACCGAAACCGGAATCTCCCGGGTCGAACGGATGCTGGGGGTGGATAATCTTTACGACCCGGAGAATTATGAGCTTACCCGCTACCTGGAAAACGCCCTCAAGGCCCATGCGCTCTTCAAGCGGGACCGGGACTATGTTGTCAAAGACGGCCAGGTCATCATTGTCGACGAGTTTACCGGCCGGCTGATGTTCGGCCGCCGCTACTCCGAGGGCCTCCACCAGGCCATCGAGGCTAAAGAGGGGGTCCGCATCCAGCGGGAGAGCGTCACCCTGGCCACCATCACTTTCCAGAACTACTTCCGGATGTACGAAAAGCTCGCCGGGATGACCGGCACGGCCGCCACCGAGGCCGAGGAGTTCTACAAGATTTACGGCCTTGAGGTGGTCGTCATCCCCACAAACAAGCCGATGATCCGGATTGACTACCCGGATGTTATCTACAAAACTGAGGAGGCCAAGTTCCGGGCGGTTGTCCGGGAGATCGAAGAGCTTTACCGGCAGGGCCGGCCGGTGCTGGTCGGGACCGTCTCCATCGAGAAGTCGGAGCGGCTTTCGGCCATGCTCAAGGCCCGGGGCATTCCCCACCAGGTCCTTAACGCCAAATACCATGAGCAGGAGGCCTACATTGTCGCCCAGGCCGGACGGCCGGGCATGGTGACCATCGCGACGAACATGGCCGGCCGGGGCACCGACATCATCCTGGGCGGCAACCCGGAGCTCCTCGCCCGGGAGATCCTCAAGCGCAAGGGCATCGAGTTCCACAGGGCGACTCCCGAGCAGTGGGAGGAGGCCTACGCCGAGGCCAAAAAACAGTGGGAAGCCGACCGCCAGAAGGTTATTGAGCTCGGGGGCCTGCATATCATCGGGACCGAGCGGCACGAGTCCCGCCGGATTGACAACCAGCTCCGGGGCCGGGCCGGTCGGCAGGGGGACCCCGGAAGTTCACGATTCTACGTCTCGTTTGAGGACGACATCATCCGCCGGTTTGGGGGCGACCGGATCAAGGGCCTGATGGAGTGGGCCGGGGTTTCGGACGACGAGCCCATCGAGTCGGCGACCGTGACCAAACTCATCGGCCAGATCCAGCAGAAGGTTGAGGCCTATCACTTCGATATCCGCAAGCACCTGGTCGAGTACGACGACGTCGTTAACAAGCACCGGGAAGTCATCTACGGCGAGCGCCGGAAGATCCTGGCCGGGGCCGACCTGCGGGCGAATATCCTGGAGATGGTCCACCAGGCCATCGACCGGCTGGTGGATGCCTACCTGCCCGGCCACGAGCCCGACGAATGGGACCCGGCCGGCCTCTACCGGGAGGTCCAGCGGGTCTTCCCGCTGCCGCCCGAGGTTACGCCCAACGTTTTCGCCCGGCAGAGCCGGGAAGAGACCCGGCAGCGGCTCCACGAGTGGGCCGAGAAGCTCTACGCCGAGCGGGAGGCCCAGTTCGGGGCGGAGAATATGCGCCTCCTGGAGCGGCTGGTGATGCTCCGGGCCATTGACAGCCTCTGGGTCCAGCACCTGACGGCGATGGAGGAGATGCGAGAGGGGATCGGCCTGCGGGCGTACGCCCAGACCGACCCCCTTGTCGCCTACAAGCGCGAGGCCCACGAGATGTTCCAGAACCTGCTGGCGGCCATCCGGAGCCAGGTGGTCCACACCATCTACCACGTCGCCATCCAGCAGGCCCAGCCCGAGCCGGTCCGGCCCCGCAACCTGGTCTATGCCGGCGGTTCGGCCGCATCCGGAAGCCGGGAGCCGGCGCGGGTCGGCGGCCGGCAGAAGGTGGGTCGCAACGACCCCTGCCCGTGCGGAAGCGGCAAGAAGTACAAAAAGTGCCACGGCCGGAATGCCTGAACGCCCCCGATGACAGCCCGGGCCAGCACTTCCCCAGAGCAGTACCTGATAACCAGTTCCGGAACGGTTCCCAGGCCGGCCGGCTTTGTCGAACGGGTGGCCGTTTTTGTCGACGGCCACAACTTCAGGTACGCAACCTACTACGGTCTGAACCTCCGGGTCGACTTCGTCAAGCTTCTCCACTGGCTGGCCGGGGGGTGTTTTCTGATCCGGGCATACTACTACACGGGGGAATGGGACGACGACGGCATCGACGCCTACGTCCGGCTCCTGGGCCTGCCCGATGAACAGCGGGAAGCCAAGCGGCAGGAGCTGCTGGCCCAGCGGGACGACGACCGCCGGTTTTTGAGGTTTTTAAACCGCAACGGGTACCACGTGGTCACCAAGCCGGTGCGGGTTTACCGGGACGCCCAGGGGGAGATCCACGTCAAGGCGAACCTGGATATTGAGCTGGCCATCGACATGCTTTCTCTGGCCGACCGGTGCGACAAGCAGATTCTCGTCTCGGGTGACGGCGACTTTGCGCCCCTGGTCAAAGCCGTTGCCAGCCGGGGGGTGCGGGTCGTGGTGGTGAGCACCCAGCACGAGGAGGCGGCCCGCCGGGGCTACCGGGCGTCCGACCTGCTCATCGACGTTGCCGACGAGTTCGTGCGGATCGAGGACATTCGGGAGTTTATCGAGCGCCGCTGACCCGGCGGAATAGGGCCCGGGCGGTAACGCTGCCCCAGAACACGACCCAGGCGGTGAGCAGCATACCGGCCAGCACAATCCTGTTGACGTCGATAATGGGCCGGATGCGTACCTCCGTCGGGGTTATCTCCACGATCGCGACGGGTCTGGCCCGGAACATGCCGCCCCCTGCATAGTTCTCCTTCCGCCGCCGTGTTCGGTCAGCCTGACCCTAACATATCTCGCCCGGGGCGCGATAGTTCAACCAGTTCGCTCTTCTCGCCGGGTTGGGGGCAGAGGTGAGCGTAAAACGGGATATCCGCTCCACCAGCGTCCGATGCTGACGCGCTGGGGCATCTTCGGGGTGGCATAATTTACGGGCGGATGGCAGTCGCAGGCGCCTGGCATGCCCTGTCCCCCGATGAGGTCCTTGGGCGGTTGGGGACAGACCCGGAAGTCGGACTTACCACGGAGGAGGCCGAGCGGCGGCTTTTGACGTGGGGTCCGAACGCCCTGCCCGAGCCCCCGCCAGCGCCCTTCTGGAAGCGGCTCCTCGCCCAGCTCCGGAGCTTTGTCGTCCTCCTCCTGATTCTGGCCGTTGCGATTTCGGCCTTCCTCGGCCAGTGGGTTGACGCCGCTGCCATCCTGGCCATTGTTGTCCTAAACGCCGCCATTGGCGCCGCCCAGGAAACCGGTGCTGAGCGGGCGCTCCGATCCCTCAAGCGCATGGCCGCTCCAGTCGCAGATGTTCTCCGCGACGGACGCCGGATGACTGTGCCGGCGGCAACCCTGGTTCCGGGGGATATCGTGGTTCTGGGCCCGGGGAGTATCGTCCCGGCCGACCTGCGGCTGATCGAAACAGCCCTGCTCCGGGTGGACGAATCGTCCCTGACGGGGGAGTCAGTTCCGGTTGAGAAAGACGCCGATGCAGTACTGGAGGCGGAAACGCCTTTAGCCGAAAGAACGAACTGCGCCTTTATGGGTACAACCGTCGTCTACGGCCGTGGGCGGGGTGTGGTCGTCGCGACCGGGCTCCGGACCGAGCTCGGAAAAATCGCGGAGCTTACCGGGGAGCGGACAGAAGAGACTCCCCTTCAGCGCCGGCTGGAGGAATTCGGCAAAACCCTCGGAACTCTCGTGGTGCTGATGTCAGCCGGGATCCTCGTGATAAAGGTCGTTCGGGAGTCGAACTTTGAGCTCGTCTTTCAGGCCGGGCTCCAGGCCTATCTGACGGCCGCCTCGCCCAGGCTTGTGGAGTTCTTTATTCTCGCCGTAAGCCTCGCCGTCGCCGCCGTTCCCGAGGGGCTTCCGACCATCGTCACCTTGACCCTTACGGTCGGCGTGCGGGAGATGCTCCGGCGCAACGTCCTCGTCCGGCGGCTGCCGGCCGTTGAAACGCTGGGGACTGCGACCGTGATTGCAACGGATAAGACCGGTACCCTGACCCAGAATCAGATGACGGTGGTGCGGGTCTGGACTGCCGCCGGGGATCACGAGGTTACCGGCCACGGCTACAGCCCAACGGGCGAGTTCCGACTTGGTGGGGTCCGGGTTGACCCCAGCGCACATCCGGTCCTCTATCAGACCCTGTGGGCCGGCCTGCTCTGCAACGACGCCGAGCTGGTGCCCGACCGACCCTATCGGGTCATTGGCGACCCCACGGAGGGGGCCCTGGTTGTGGCGGCCGCGAAGGCCGGTCTGCAACAGGATCTCCGGGAGGCCTTCCCGCGCACCTACGAGTTTCCCTTCGATTCTGACCGGAAGCGGATGACAACTATCCACCCGACGAACGGTACTTTCTGGAACGGTGAGGCGGACTACGTGGCCCTCGTTAAGGGAGCACCCGATGTGGTCCTCGGCCTGTGCACGCGCATTCAGGCGCCAGCCGGGCCGGTAGAGCTTGATGAAGGGTCCCGGCGCCGGGTCGAGGCAGCTTACGAGACCATGGCCGCCGAAGGGCTCCGGGTTCTGGCGGTTGCCTACCGGCTTCTTTCGCATGTTCCGGAAGGTTCCCGGCCGGAAGAGGTTGAGGCTGACCTGGTGCTTCTGGGTCTGTTCGGGATGCAGGACCCGCCCCGGCCGGAGGTGCCAGATGCCCTGCGTCGGGCGGCGCGGGCCGGTGTTCGGACCGTGATGGTCACCGGTGACCACGTCGCCACCGCGACCGCCGTCGCCAGGCTAGTGGGCCTCATCCGGCCCGGGGGGCGGGTCCTCACCGGTCGGGAGCTTGACCGGATGGGAGCCGACCTCAGGGAGCTTATCGAGGAAGTAGACGTCTTTGCGCGCGTATCGCCTTACCATAAGGTCCTCATTGTCGATGCCTTGCAGGCCCGGGGCCACATCGTTGCTGTGACCGGAGACGGGGTGAACGACGCCCCGGCGCTCAACCGGGCCGACATCGGCATCGCCATGGGGATTGCCGGAACGGACGTGGCAAAGGACGCGGCGGACCTGGTCCTTGTCGACGATAATTATGCGTCCATCGTAGCCGGCCTTGAGCAGGGCCGGGTCATCTACGCCAACATTCGCAAGGCCGTTTACTATCTACTTTCGTGCAACTTCGCCGAGGTCGCCACGATATTCCTGGCGACCCTCGCCGGGTGGCCTGCCCCCCTGAGCCCCACCCAGCTTCTTCTGATTAATCTGGTGACCGACGGCGGTCCGGCCCTGGCTCTGGGGCTGGAAAAGGGCGAACCGGGGATTATGGAGCGCCCGCCCCGTCCACCGAAGGAGCCTCTAATCAGTCGCGAAGCCGGGACCCGTGTCGGGCTACAGGCCGCGGCGATCACCGCAACTGTCCTCGGGGTCTACCTGGCAGCCCTTGGGAGCTCGTGGGCGGCTTCGGCCGGAACCATGGCTTTTGCGACCCTGACCCTGGCCGAAGTGTGGCGGGCGTACGCGTCACGCTCCGAGGACGAGCCCCTCCACCGGGTCGGGCTGTTGAGTAACCCCTGGATGCAGGCCGCGGCGCTGGGTTCCGTCTCTTTGCTTTTGCTCGCGGTGAGCGTGCCGTTCCTGAATCCGGTCTTCCATACCCGGCCCCTGAGCTGGGAGCAGTGGGCGGTGGTTGTCCCGGCCAGTTTTATTCCGGCCCTGGCGGCAGAGGCCCGGAAAATTCTTCGGACCAGGCCGTTCCTGGTATGATCTAGCCGGTGGGTATCTCACGAAAGTCGCTCACAAGTCCGCGCTCGCTGACGGGCTTTGCCTGGCTTTCGGTTGCGGCCGCCGTTATAACCATCGGCCTGAAGCTGGCCGCCTACATTTTGACCGGCTCGGTCGGCCTCCTTTCGGACGCGATGGAGTCCCTGGTAAACCTGGCGGCGGCCCTCCTGGCCGTGTGGACCCTCTTTTTTGCGGCCCAGCCCCCGGACGAAGAGCACCCCTACGGCCACACCAAGGCCGAGTACTTCGCCAGCGGCGCGGAGGGCTTCCTCATTCTCGGGGCGGCGGTGAGCATCGGCTATGTGGCCGTCCAGCGGATCCTTGAGCCCAGGCCAATCCAGAATGTCGAAACCGGCCTGCTGGTGTCGGCGGCGGCCGCCGCGGTCAATTTCAGCGTCGCCAGGGTCCTGCTGAGCGCCGGGCACCGCTACGGGGCCATCGTCCTGGAGGCCGATGCTCGCCACCTTCTGGCCGACGTCTGGACAACCGTGGGCGTCATTACCGGGGTTGTCGCCGCAACCCTCACCGGGATATACATCCTGGACCCGCTGGTCGGCCTGGCGGTGGCGGCCAATATCGTCAGGTCCGGCATCGGCCTGGTGCGCCGCTCCGTCCTCGGTCTGATGGATACCGCCCTGCCGCCCGAAGAACAGCGGGTCATCCGGGAGATCCTGGACCGCTACCGGGACCGGGGCGTGAGTTACCACGCCCTGCGCACCCGGCAGGCCGGGATGCGCCGTTTTATGTCTGTCCACGTGCTGGTTCCCGGAAGCTGGACAGTGGCGGAGGGGCATCACCTGGTCGAAGAGCTTGAGACCGAGGTCAGAAAGGCCCTGCCCGGGGTGACGGTCTTCACCCACCTGGAGCCCCTGGAGGACCCCCGGGCCTGGCAGGACCTCAACCTCGACCGGCCGGCATCCGGCGGGGTCCGGGGATCAGCCGCCAGCTAAGGCTGGCAGACCCGCCAAGTCCACCAGGCTCTGCGGGTCCACCCGAACCGGCATCCGGCCGAAGACCGTGCCGAAGGCGTCGACCACGGGGCCAAGGGCCGTCTCCCAGGGGATTTCCCGTCCCAGCTCGGCGCTGAGGGAGGTTACCCCGTAGTCCCGGATGCCGCAGGGGATGATGTATTCAAACCAGCGCAGGTCGGTGGCCACGTTAAGGGCGAATCCGTGGCTCGTAATCCAGCCGGAATTTAGCTTTACCCCGATGGCCGCGATTTTGCGGTCCCGTACCCAGACGCCCGTATAGCCGGCCTTCCGGCCGGCGGCGACGCCGAAAGCCGCAAGGGCGCGGATCAGGACTTCTTCCAGGTTTCGCAGGTAGCGGTGAAGGTCCCGGCCCCAGCCGGTCAGGTCCAGAATGGGGTACCCGACCAGCTGGCCGGGGCCGTGGAAGGTGATGTCGCCCCCCCGGTCGACCTCGAAGACCTCGGCCCCCTGCCGGCGAAGCCAATCGAGGGGGACAAGGATATTGTCGGCGCGTCCGCCCCGACCGAGAGTGTATACGGGTGGATGCTCCAGCAGGACGAGGAGGTCCCCGACCAGGCCCTGCCGCCGGGCCGCGACGAGCCGGGCCTGCAGGTCCCAGGCCTCACGGTACGGGACGGTCCCGAGGCAGCACCAGCCGAAGCTGAGGCTACCCATTTTCGACGGCGGCCCGCCGGCGCATCTCTTCAACCTGCTCCCAGGCGTGGTAGGAACTTCGGACCAGGGGACCAGATTCCACGTGGGCGAAGCCCATCTTCAGGCCCTCCGCCTTAAGCTCCTCAAATTCGGCGGGGGTATAGTATTTCACAACGGGCCAGTGGTTTTTCGAGGGCCGCAGGTACTGACCAATAGTGAGCAGGTCGACCCCGGCCGCCCGGAGGTCGGCCATGGTCTCGAGAATCTCCTCCCTGGTCTCGCCCATGCCGACGATGATGCCGGATTTGGTCGGGATGTCGGGAGCAATCTTTTTCGACTTGCGCAGGAGCTCAATGGACCGCCAGTAGCGGCCGGCCGGGCGAACCTTCCGGTGGAGGCGCCGGACGGTCTCAATATTGTGGTTGAGAATGTCCGGCCGGGCCTCCAGGACGGTCCGGAGGGCCGCCTCGGAGCCCCGGAAGTCCGGGATCAGCACCTCGACGGTGCACTCGGGATTGAGGGCCCGAATCGCCCGGATGGTGCGGGCGAAGACCTCGGCTCCGCCGTCGGGCAGGTCGTTGCGGCTTACCGAGGTAACGACCGCGTGCTTGAGGCCCATTACCTGAACCGCCTTCGCAACCCGGAAGGGCTCGGCCCAGTCGACCGGCAGCGGCTTGCCGGTCTGAACCGCACAGTAGGCGCACCGCCAGGTGCAGATGCTCCCCAAGATCATGTAGGTCGCGGTCCGGTGCTCCCAGCACTCGTAGATGTTCGGGCAGTGGGCCTCTTCGCAGACCGTGTGCAGGTTGAGGCCCCGGACCAGCCCCTTTATTTCCCGGTAATTCGGCCCGGTGTGGAGCCGGATTTTCAGCCATTCCGGCCGGCGTTCGGCGGCAACTTCGGCTGCAGGGTCCATTTCTCAGGCGTTCCCTCCGGTTTGACTCGATCAATTATCCCACACCGGAGCCGCCCGGGGCCGGGCGGCCTCAGTAGATGGATGTCCGCTCGTCGTAGGCCTCGAGCCGGCGTTTTACGGCCTGCAGGAACCGGGCGGCGGCCAGGCCGTCGATAACCCGGTGGTCAAAGGAGAGGCACAGGAACATCACCGACCGAATGGCGATGGCGTCGTCGACCACCACCGGCCGCTTGACAATGGCCTCGCTGGTGAGAATGCCAACCTGAGGCTCATTGATTATCGGCCGGCTGATGACCGACCCGAGGGCCCCGGTATTGTTGACCGTAAACGTCCCCCCCTGGACGTCCTCGAGGGTGAGCCGGCCGGCGCGGGCCCGGTCCGTCAGGTCGGCGATCGCCCGGGCCAGCCCGGCAATGCTCTTCTGGTCGGCATCTTTGATAACGGGGACGACGAGGCCGTCTTCAAGGGCCACCGCGATGCCGATGTTTATCCGCTTTTTGAGGATGATTTTGTCCTCGGCCCAGACGGCATTCAGCATCGGGTGCTCCTTAAGGGCCTCCACCGCCGCCTTAACCACAAAGGGCAGGTAGGTGAGGTCGACTCCCTCCCGACGCCGGAACTCGTCCTTGGCCGACTCCCGCAGGCGGACCAGCCTGGTAACGTCGGCTTCCACTGCCAGCCAGGCGTGGGGGACCGTCTGGTAGGAGTGGACCATGTGCTGGGCGATCTGCCGGCGCATGGGGGAGACGGGGATGACCTCTTCGTCAGGGCCGGCCGGGGGCGGGGCCTCGGCCGGCGGGGTCTCTTTAACGGCCGCGGCGGCCTGCTGGCGCTCGGCCACGTACCGGAGGACGTCCTCCTTGGTTACGCGCCCGCCGATGCCGCTACCCTTTATCTCCGAAAGGTCGATCCCGTACTCCTGGGCCAGACGCCGGACAATGGGGGAAGACCGCTGCTGAACAACGTCGGCCCCGACGGCCGCCGGCTCCGGCCGGGGCTGAGCGGCCGGCGCGGCCGGGCTGGGCGGGCCGGTCTCGGCTTCGGCCCCGACCTCGGCGATGACGGCCAGCTCCCGCCCAACGGGTACCGTCTCCCCCTCCGGGACGAGGATCTCCCGGAGGACGCCGGTGGCCGGGGCCGGCACCTCGGCGTTGACCTTATCGGTCATTACCTCGAGCAGGGGCTCGTACTTTTCCACCCGCTCGCCGACCTTCTTGATCCAGCGGACAATAGTCCCCTCGGTGACGCTCTCCCCGAGCTGGGGCATCAGGACTTTGACGGCCATCCCCACTCTCCTCTAATACGCGGCAAGTTCCCGGATCTTGGTCAGGATCTTTTCCGGGCTCAGCATGAAGGCCTCCTCCAGGGGCGCGGCGTACGGCATGGCCGGAACGTCGGGCCCGGCCAGCCGCATAACGGGCGCGTCCAGGTAAGGAAAGGCCTCCTCGGCGATGATGGCCGCAATCTCGGCGCCGAAACCCCCGGTAAGGTTGTCCTCATAGACGACCAGGGCCCGGCTCGTCTTCTTGACCGACTCCAGGATCGTGGCTTTATCCGGCGGGTAGAGGGTCCGCAGGTCGACCACCTCGACGTCGATGCCTTCGGCGGCAGCCCGTTCGGCCGCCTCGAGGGCGTAGGTGGTCATCAGGCCGTAGGTGATGACGGTCAGGTGCCGGCCGGGCCGGGCGACCCTTGCGGGGCCGATGGGGACGATGTAATCGCCCTCCGGAACTTCGCCTTTGACGAGGCGGTAGGCCTTTTTGTGCTCGAAGTAAAGAACCGGGTCGTCGTCCCGGATGGCCGCCTTGAGCAGGCCCTTGGCGTCGTGGGGATTGCTCGGGACGACGACCTTGAGCCCGGGGACATGGGTAAAGTAGGCCTCCACCGACTGGGAGTGGTAAAGGCCGCCGTGGACGCCCCCGCCGAAGGGGGCCCGGATCACCAGCGGGCACCACCACTCGCCGGCCGACCGGTAGCGCATCCGGGCGGCTTCGTTGGCGATCTGGTCGATGGCCGGGACGATGAAATCGGCGAACTGGATCTCGGCCACCGGCCGGAAGCCGTTAAGGGCCGCCCCGATGGCGACCCCGACGATGGCCGACTCGGCGAGGGGCGTATCAATGACCCGCTCCTCCCCGAATTCCTGGATAAGGCCCTCGGTGGCCCGGAAGACCCCGCCCCGGTAGCCCACATCCTCGCCGAGGACGATGACGGTCGGGTCCCGGCGCATCTCCTCGGCCAGGGCGTCCCGAATGGCTTCAATCAGGGTTTTGACCGCCATGGTGGCCCTCCTAACTTCCGTAAACGTGGGTGTAAAGCTCGGACACATCCGGATACGGGCAGGCCTCGGCCCGGTCGGTGGCCTCGTCGACCTCGGCCCGGACCTGGGCCTGAATCTGCCGGTCCAGGTCGTCATCGAGGAGGCCGGAAGCCATCAGGTAGTTCTTAAAGAGAGCAACCGGGTCCCGCCGGCGCCAGGCCTCCACCTCGTCGCGGGGCCGGTAGGTCCGGTCGTCGTCGGCGCTGGAGTGGGGGGTGAACCGGTAGCACCTGGCCTCGATGAGGGTCGGCCCCCCGCCGCTTCGGGCCCGGTCGACGGCGGCCTTCACGGCGGCATAGGTGGCGATGGGGTCCATCCCGTCAACAGTTACCCCCGGCATCCGGTAGCCCGCCGCCCGGTCGGCCACGCTGTCACAGGCGACCTGCTTGCGATAGGGGACCGAAATGGCGTAGCCGTTGTTCTCGCAGAAGAAGATGACCGGGAGCTGGTGGATGCCGGCGAAGTTCATCCCCTCGTGCCAGTCGCCGGTGCTGGTTGCGCCCTCCCCGAAGGAAACAAAGGTGACCCGGTCCTCCCGGCGGAGCTTGCAGGCCAGGGCAATCCCGGCCGCGTGGGGCACCTGGGTGCCGACCGGACTCGACCCCGAAACGATGTTCAGCCGGCGGGCCGACCAGTGGACGGGCATCTGCCGACCCCGGGAGCACGGGTCATCCCGCCGGCCCAGGAAGTTCGCCATGATTTCATAGGGGGTCAGGCCCAAAGTCAGAACAAGGGCCATATCCCGGTAGTAGGGCAGAATCCAGTCGTAGCCGGGGCGGAGGGCGAAGGCGGCTCCGACCTGCGCGGCTTCGTGGCCGGCGCTGGTCAGGACGAAGTGCACCTTACCGAGACGGCCCAGGGTCCAGACCCGCTCGTCGATGGCCCGGGCCAGGACCATCTTCCGGTACATGTCAACGACCTGCTCATCACTGAGCCCCACTTCCCGATGACGGCCGGGCGGCGTGTAGGTTTCGGTCAGAATCTGGTCCTTGAGCATCGCGCACCTCCGGAAAATAATTTGGCCCTCAAACCCGGAAGGGTTTGAGGGCCCAGGCCCCGCCCCGCGGGGCTAATAATGGCGCCAATAATCGGGACCACAACGCGGGGCATACCGCCGGCGGAGACATCCGTTCGGGCACCCCGTTGTGCCTGGCCACCAGCACGGTGAGTCACGTGGAAGCCTTCCAGTGCCGGCATCACTCTGATCATAGTATTTCGGGCGGCGAAAGGCAAGGGGCCGGGACCGGGGGCCCGGTTTGACGCCAGCCGGACCGGAGCATATAATTGATACTGAGTATCAGAAATGGGTGCCGAACTGGACGCCGTTCGGCGGCGGCTGGAGGCTCGGGGCTACCGGCTGACCAGGCCCCGCCGGCGGGTTTTTGAGTTCATCGCCCGGCACCGGGCCTTCACCCCCACCGAAGCCCTCGACCAGCTCCGGCCCGGCCTGGGCCGGGCCACCGTTTTCCGGACCCTCAAGCTTTTCAGCAAGCTGGGGATCATCGAGCAGGTCCGGACGGCAGCTGGCCGGACGACCTATGTCCTCTGCCTTCCCGAGCACCACCACCAGCTCATCTGCACCGGCTGCGGCCGGGTGGTGGAGGTTGCCGGCTGTGAGATCTCCCCGGCCGTGGCCGCCCAGGCCGCCCGGGCCGGCTTCCTGGTTACCGACCACCGCCTCGAAATTCTGGGCCTGTGCACGGCCTGCCAGCGTTCGTGAAAGGGGGAACGTTCGGGTGCGTATTCTCGTGACGGGGGGCGCCGGCTTCATCGGGTCGGGGGTTGCCGCAGCCTACCTGCAGGCTGGCCACGATGTGGTCGTGGTCGACAACCTCAGTACGGGCCGCCGGGACTGGGTCCCCGCCGGAGCTTGCTTTTACGAGATGGACGTCACCGACCCCGGGCTTGAACGGGTTTTTGCGGACCACCGGTTTGACGTGGTGAACCACCACGCCGCTCAGGTAAGTGTTACCCGGTCGGTGACCGACCCGGCTGGCGATGCCCGGACCAATATTCTCGGGAGCCTGGCCCTCCTGGGGCTGGCCGTCCGGTTCCGGGTCCGGCGGTTCATCTTTGCGTCGTCCTGCGCCGTCTACGGCCAGGCCGACCGGCGGCCGACCCCCGAGTCGGCCCCGCTGAGGCCGCTATCCCCCTACGGCCTCGCCAAGCGGGTTGTGGAAGACTACCTGCGGCTCTACGGGGAGCTCACCGGCCTGGAGTGGGTGGCCCTCCGCTATGCCAACGTTTACGGTCCCCGGGCGAAGCCCCACACCGAGGCCGGCGTCGTTACGGTCTTTATTACCCAGATGCTCCGGGGAGAGCGGCCGACGATTTTCGGGGACGGCCGGCAAACCCGGGACTTTATCCACGTGGACGACGTCGTTGACGCAAACCTTCGGGCCCTGGACCGGGGCGCGGGCCCTATCAACATCGGAACCGGCCGGGAGACGTCCATCCTCGGGCTGTTCCGGATGCTTGCCCGCATGATTGGGTTCGAGGCCCCGCCGGTTTTCGCCCCGGCCCGGCCGGGTGAGGTCCGCTTCAGCAGCCTTGACCGGACCCTGGCCGGGGAGGTTCTCGGGTGGTCGCCCAGGGTTGACCTGGCCGAGGGCCTGGTGCGGGTTGTGGACACTCTCCGGGGAGGAGTGGGCTGAGGTGAGTCACATTCATCTACCCGACGGCATTCTGCCCCTGTGGCTGGTCCTGCTGGGTTGGGCTGCTACGGCGCTTGCGGTTGCCGCCGTCCTCTGGTACCTGCGCCGGAATCCGGCGGAGCTTTCGGGCCGGATCGCCCGGCTCGGGGTTGTGGCGGCCGTGATGATGGTCGGGATGTCCCTGGAGGTGGTGCCCATCGCCTATCACTTCAACCTGAGCGTCCTGGCCGGCATCCTCCTCGGGCCGGCCGCCGGCTTTCTGGCGGCCTTTCTGGTTGTCCTCATGCTGGCCCTGTTCGGCCACGGCGGAATCACCGTGGTCGGTCTGAACGCCCTGGTCATCGGGACGGAAGTCGTCCTCGGGTCCCTCCTCTTCCGGGCCGTAAGCGGCGCCCGGCGGCTGAACCTCCTCTGGGGGGCTTTTATTGCAACGGTGGTTGCCCTGGCCGTGAGCACCACCCTCATGGTCGGTATCATCGGCATCGCCCGGATCAACCCGGCCGAACAGGCCCCCCGGGCGGCCATCACCTTCAGCAACCCGTTCCAGGAAGGGCTCTTCCGGGTTGAACTCCTCAAAGAGGAAGGCCACGAGCCGGCCGAGCTCGACCTGCCGACCTTTGCCGGAGTCGTCTACACCCTCGGGATTGTCGGCTGGGCGCTGGAAGGGCTGCTTACCGGGCTCATCGTCCGGTACCTGGGCCAGGTGAGGCCGGACCTTTTGCCGGTCAGGCGGACAGCCCCATGATCGAGCTGGTTGACTTCTGGGCAATCAAGTTGACCAGCCCCGTACACCGGGTCGCGGCCGGACCGAAACTGGTCGCGGCGGGGCTGATCCTGGTGGGAGTTATCGTTAGCCGTGACCTGGTTTTTCTGGGCGGGACGTTTCTGCTCCTTACCAGCGTCATAATTCTCGCCGGCCTACCCTGGGTCCGGGTTCTGGTGGCGGGCTTCTACCCGGCCGTCCTCCTCGTACCCCTTCTGATTGCCCAGGGTCTTGGGAGTCCCATCGGGGCCCTCCTGATGGTGGGCAAGGCGGTGGATGCGGCCCTGACCATGCTTGCGGTGGTGACCACCACCCCCTATCCGGTGCTCTTTGCGGCCCTGCGGCAGGTCGGACCGGACCTGCTTGTGGATATGCTCTTCGTTGCCTACCGATCCTTCTTCATCCTGCTCGGGGTGGCCCGGGACGTTCTGACGGCCCTGCGGCTGCGGGGAGGCCTCGGGGCAAGGCACTGGGGCCGGCGGCTGGCGAACGTGAGCCAGGGCATCGGCCTGGTGATTATCCGGGGGATCGACCTGAGCGAGGACTTCAGCCAGGTCCTCAGGCTCCGGGGCTACCGGGGCCGGCTGGGGGCACCCGGAACCGAGTGGCGCTTCCGGCCGCCGGAACTCGCCGCCCTCCTGCTCGGGCTTCTGGCCGCCGCCTTCGGGACCGCGCACTTCTTCGGGGAAGTTCTGGCGGGATATAACGGCTACTGGCTCGTCCTCGGGGGCCTCGTTCTTGCCGGAGCGGCCGGTTCAAGGATCTTGGGGAAAGGCGGTCCGACCAGGTGGAGGTAATCGTCCGGTTTAAAGACGTAAAATACACCTACCCCGACGGGACCACCCTGTATTTCACGGGCGAGGAGCTCACCGTCCGGCGGGGCGAGCGGGTTGCTCTCCTCGGCCAGAACGGCAGCGGCAAGACCACCCTCTTCCAGCACCTGCTTGGTCTGGTGCGGCCCGATTCCGGCATTGTCGAGGTCTTCGGCCGCGACCCCTTCCGGGACTTCGACGCCATCAGGTCCCGCATCGGCTTTCTCTTCCAGGACGAGGACCGGCAGATCGTCGCCCCGACGGTTCGGGACGACATCGGGTTCGGCCCCCGAAACCAGGGCCTACCCCCGGCCGAGGTTGACCGGCTTGTTCGCGAGGTGGCCGCCGAGCTCCGTATCGAGCACCTGCTGGACCGGCTGGCCCACTATTTGAGCGGCGGGGAGCGGCTCAAGGTGGCGCTGGCCGGGGCCCTGGTTATGCAGCCCGAGCTCCTGATCCTTGACGAGCCCTTCGAGGGCCTGGATGCGGCGTCCCGGGAAGAGCTGGTCGAGGTCCTGACCAGGCTTAATCGGGAGCGCGGGATAAGCTTTATCATCTCCGTCCACGAGGTGAGCCTGGCCCCCCTTTTCATCGACACCATCTACGTGCTGAGCCGGGGCGGCCGGTTCGTGGCCAAGGGTTCACCCCGGGAGATTTTCAGCCGTCCCGAACTGCTGATGGAGCACCGGCTGGAGCCGCCGGTGGTTGGGCTGATCTGCCAGCAGTTGCGGGCCCGGGGCTTCGACGTCCCCATCGCCCTTACCCCGGGCGAGGCGGTTGACGCCCTGGCGAAACTGCTGTCGGGCGTTCCCGCTCCCGGCACGGAGCGCCCGGCCGGGGACGTATAATTTGACCGGAATGGGTGGGCAGCACCAGCAGCTGACCGAAAGACACTGCGTACCCTGCCGCGGCAGTATCCCGCCGCTGACCCCGGAAGAGTATGCGCCGCTGCTGGCCCAGGTTCCCGGGTGGCAGGTTGAGGACGGGCGCCGGCTGGTCCGCAGTTTTAAATTTAAAAACTTTCGTCAGGCGATGGCCTTCGCCAACGAGGTCGCGGAGCTGGCCGAGGCCGAGGGTCACCACCCCGACCTTTACGTTCGCTGGGGCGAAGTGCGGGTGTACTTCTGGACCCACAAGATCGGCGGCCTGCACGAGAACGACTTCATCATGGCCGCAAAGGTCGACCGGATTTACGACCGGCTCCGGGCCGGGCCCGCCAGCTAGGGGCCAATGACCGATTTCGGGGCACTCCCCGGAGCCCGGAAAGGACGCCGGCCCCACCTGATCGGGCGAGAAATCCATCACTTCGGGTCAGTCGGCTCGACAATGGACGTGGCCCGGGACCTGGCCGCGGCCGGCCGGCCCGAGGGGGTTGTCGTCCGGGCCGAGGAACAGACCGCCGGACGGGGTCGGCTTGGCCGGCGGTGGTTTGCGCCCCCGGGAACCAGCCTGCTGTTCACCGTTCTCCTCCGGCCACCTGCAGGCGTCGTTGAACTGCTACCCATGGCGGTCGCGGTGGCCGTGGCCCGGGCGGCCGAGAAGGTCACCGGCCTCCGGGCGGCCGTTAAGTGGCCGAACGACCTCGTCATAAGCGGCCGGAAGTTTGCCGGAATCCTGGTCGAAACCGAGTTTGTGGGGGATGAGCTCGCCTGGGTCCTGGTCGGCGTCGGCGTCAACGTGAACTGGGACCCGGGGGCGGAATTCCCGGAACTTGCGGGCCAGGCGACGGGGCTCGCCCGGGAGGCCGGAAGGCCCATCGACCGGGAGCGGCTTTTCCGGGAAATTCTGCTGGAGCTTGACCGGGCCTATGCGAAACTCCAGGCCGGCTGGTCGCCTTTCCAGGCCTGGCGCCGCCGGCTCATTACCGTTGGCCAGCGGGTGGAGGTGGTTGCCGGGGGACAGCGACTTCGCGGGCTGGCTGTTGGGGTTGACCGGACCGGCCGGCTCCGGTTGCGGACGGACGACGGCCGGCTTGCGGCGGTAGGCTTCGGGGACGTCTTTCAGGTTCAGCCGGCCGCGGCCGGCTGAACCACTTCCACGGTTTCGAAAACCTGCTCCAGGGCACTTCCGGCCGGGTTAAGAAACCGGGTCCGGTATTCGTTCAGGAAGGCCCGATAGGTTTCCGAGCTGAGGTAAGCCTGAAGGGCGGCCGCGCTTTCGAAGACGAGGAGTTGAGCAAGCTGGGGCGGGGCCGAGCGCAGCATCAGGACCCCGTGGACGAGGCCCCCGGTTTTGGCGTAGCGGTCCCTGAGCTCGGCAAGCCAGGCCCGGACCTGGTCTTCGGTGCCGGGCTGGATGGGGTAGACGACGAGCCTGGCGATCACGACTGCCTCCTGGGCAAAAGACTCCGGTTATGATGATATACTGGATGGGATGGCTGGTCTATCCGTCGCCGACGTCTTCGAACGCACCCGCCGGAACCACGGCCTCGAGCACGCCACCGTTGGGGTGCTTATCCAGCGGCTCGGCCCGACCATCCGCCTCGTGGCCCGGTCTACCCCGCGGGGATTTTACATTTACGGCCAGCTCCCCACCGAGGCGGTCAGGGCCGCCGTCGACGAGGCCCTGGCCCGGCTCCGGGCTGGGGAGACCGAGCTGGCGGTCTCGCCCCTCTGCGGGACGAACATTGCAGTCGCGGGCCTGCTGGCCGGCCTCAGTTCCCTGGCCGTGGCCAGCGCCGCCCGCCGGCCCCTGGACCGCCTGGTGGGAGCCGTCGTCGCCGGGACGTTCGCGGTCCTCCTGGCCCAGCCCCTGGGTCGGCTCGCCCAGGCCCGGGTGACGACCTCGGCCGACATGCGGGGCCTGCGGGTGCGCCGGGTCGAGCGGTTCGATGCCGGCCGGATTCCCGTTCACTGGGTCGAAACCGAATTCGCCGGGGAATAGGGGCTACCGTGGGCTCTGGCTCGGGAATCGATGCCCTGGACCGGGTGCGCCCCCTGGTGGTAAGCCTGGCGACCGAGGCGCCCCGCAGGTTTTCGGGCCTCCATTATGCCGATATCCGGCTCCAGGCGGTTGAAGCCCGGGGCGCGGTTGCCGAAAATGGGAGTCCCAAGGCCGGTTTCGAGGAGGTAACGTACGCCCTGGGCATCCGGGTTATCGCCGGCCGAAAGCTCCGGGCACCCGGCTACTACGGCGCTTACCTGGGCGAGGCCGATCTGGCGAAGCTGGCCCGGCTGGTCAGGGCGGGACTGCGGGCCGCCTGGGACCGGGCCCTGGCCAGCGCTGAAGAAAAGGCGGCGGTGGCCGAGCGGTTCGGCCCCCTGGGTCGAAGTTTTAGGGACACCGGGCTGGCGCCGGTTCCCATCGTCCGGGACACGGTCAGGCCGGTGTTCCGCCAGGACCCCCGGTCAGTGGACCCGGCGAGGGCCGTCCAGGCTGTGGTGGGGGCCTCGAAGGCGGCCGCGGCCGCCTCGCCCCTGGTTCGTTTTAATCTGGTGGCGGCGCAGACCAGCTTTGAACGCCAGCTTTTCGCCAGCAGCGAAGGCGCCGATATCGACCAGACTTTCGCGCTGACTGAGGGCTTTGTCTTTGTGGTGGCGCAGAGTCAGGAGTCTGCCCAGGAGCTTTACGAGACCATCGGTCACCAGCTCGGCTGGGAGGTAATCGAGGCCGGGGTTAATGACGGACCGCTGGCCTTCCCGGGGCTCGCCGATTTCGCGGCCGCCCTGGCCCGGGAGGCGGCGGAGGTCTCCCTGGCCCCGCCGGCGCCGACAACGGACCGGGAGGTTGTGGTCGTGACGGACCCCGACTTCAATGCCCTCCTCTGCCACGAGGTTATCGGTCACCCGACGGAGCTTGACCGGGCCCTCAAGATGGAGACGGCTTACGCCGGCCGCTCCTGGTTTTTCCGGAGCTTTGAGGAAAACGAACTGGGCCGGCAGGTCGCTTCGCCCCTGGTGACCTGCTTTTCGGACCCGGGCCTTCCCGGCTTTGGCCACTACCGGTACGACGACGAGGGAACACCGGGCCGCCGGGTTGTCCTCATCGAGAACGGCATCTTTCGGGGCTTTATGAATAGCCGCCAGACGGCGGCCATTCTCGGGGCCGAACCGAACGGCCACTATAAGGCCAGCGGGGCGGCCTACGTGCCCCTCATCCGGATGTCGAATACGGTTTTTGCGCCCGGCGACCGGGATCCGCAGGAGATTATCGGCGAGGTTGACCACGGCTACTACGTCGTCGGCAAGCGGATCCCGTCGATCTCCGAGTCCCGGGAGAACTTCCGGATTTCGGCCCGCAAGGTTTACGAGATCCGCAACGGCCAGCTGGGGCGGCTCTACCGGAACGGTGGCATCACCGCTGACACGAAGGACTTCCTGCTGAGCATCGATGCGGTCGGAAACGACTTCCGCCTCTTCCCGATCCCGAACTGCGGTAAGGGTCAGCCCATGCAAACGAAGCGGATGGGGAACGGCGGGCCGACCCTCCGGGGGCGGGCCCGCCTGACCGGAGAGACCCGATGACGTGGCGGGTGAGCGACCTGGAACGGGCGGCCGAAGCGGCCTTCGCCCGACTCAGCCGGCAGTCAGGGGTCCGGGAAGTTGAGGTTTTTGTTTCGGCCAATACGAGCCTCTTCGTCCGGCTCAATTACACGTCCCACATCCCCTGCAACGGCGTCGAGGAGCCGAAATCGATGACGTCGTACGGCATCGGGGTAAGGGCCGCCTTCGATTCGCCCGAGGGGGTGGTGGTCGGGTTCGGGGCCGAGCCCGGCCGCATCGACCCGGAGGGAGCTGAACGGGCCCTGGAAAAAGCCCGGCGGTACGCGGTTCGGGACCCCGAATTCGTCTCCTTACCCAAACCAACGGGCGAGCGCCGAAGGCTCAAGCGCTACCACGACCCGGCCCTGATGAGCCTTTCCGGCCGCCAGCTTGTGGCCGCCGGCTGGCAGGTTATCGAGGCGGCCCTGGAAGTCTTCGCCGCCGATGAGACGGTCCGGCCGGCCGACGGGCTGATTATCGGTGGGGACGTTACGGTTCTTCAGGAGCAGATTGCGGTCCGTTCGACCCACCTGCCCGGGGTCCAGACCGACCAGAGCGCCCTGATCGTTTCGACGGTTACGGCCATGGTCGAGGCCCAGGGCGCCAAGGGAACCGGCTGGTCGGCCCACACCCGCCTGGAAGCCTTTGACGGCGGGGCGGGTGCCGAGGCGGCCCGGAACGCCCTGAACGGACGGGGCGGCGTCCGGGTGTCCGCCGGCCGGTACCGGGTGATTCTTGGGCCCCAACCCGTTGCCGACCTGGTCAACAACCTGCTGGCCCCGGCCCTGAGCCTGGAGACCTTTTATGCGGCGGCCAGCCCGTTCACGGGCAAGCTGGGCCGCCGGGTGGCCCACCCCGACCTTAACGTCTATGATGACGGGGCCGCCCGGGGGCTGGTCGGAAGCAAGGGGATCACCTGCGAGGGCCTGCCCACGGGCCGGACCTGGCTCATTCGGGGCGGTCGGCTCGTTGGTCTCCTGGCCAACTGGTATGAGGCCCAGCGGATCCGCCTCGACCCCCGGGCGGTCGAAAAGCTCGGGGCCGACCCGAACCGGTTCGCCCGGGGTCTTCTGCCCCGGAACGGCTTCCGGTTCGGGCGGGGCGGCGGCCGCCACTTTGATACGCCGCCCGGCGTCTACCCCACCAACGTGGTGATAACCGGCCGGAAGCCGGTGCCGCGGGAGGAGTTGTTCCGCCTGGTCGGGGATGGCCTTTACATCGGCCGCATCTGGTACACCTATCCTATCAACGGCCTCCGGGCTGGGGATTTCACGTGCACCGTGGTCGGCGACTCTTACGTGATCCGGGACGGCCAGATTATGGGGCCCCTCAAGCCGAACACGGTCCGGATCAACGACAGCATTCACCGCGTTCTGAACAGCATCCTGGGCATCGGAAGCACGGCCCGGCCCACCCTGGTCTGGGCCTCGGACGAGGTCACCTACGCGCCGGAAATTGCCGTTGACGGCCTTCAGGTCGAGGAGGTTGCCGGCTTTCTGGAACCGGGGCGTTAGGCGGAAAGGGGTTGCCCCGGCGGGACAGGAAGCAGGTGACCTGCTGACCGCGGCTGGTGCTTGGGGCGGAGTCCTCGCCGTCCGGCCCGAGGGACCGCGGCCAGACCCCTGGGGGCGCGGCCGCTCAATTTTCCCCGCTGACACCACCCGGGCGGGCGAAACGGTCATGGTGGAACAGCGGCCCGGGCTTTCCAGTTTTCTGCGCTTAGCCTACCCTGGGGTGGAAGGCCTTGCAGGAACGGCCGAGGCAGGCACGGCGGTCTTTACTGCCGCCGTTGCGGGCATGCGGCTGTGGCCCCGGGCGCACCGCACCAACCGGAAACCAGCCCGGGCGCTCTGCGTCCAGGACTGTGCGGGCGGGGCAGTAAGCGGCCTTCGGCCAGACAGGGCTGCGTTGGTCCGGCGCCGGGGTAAGACGGAGACTGCGGATGCGGGCGGTTGGCCAGGGGGCTATTCAGGATGGCCCGGGGTTCTGGCTGTTTAACCGGCCGGCCAATGGCCGCTAAAGCTTTGAGCGGCCGGGTCCGGCCGGCCTGGTCGGGGCCCGGGTTGCCGGTGGGTCGGCCGCTGCGGTCGTAGCAGACCGGCTGAGGCGGGGCAGGCCAACCCCGGTTTGGCGGTTCGCGGCTGACCGGGACCTGACCTTGCTGGTCCGCCGCAAGCCATGAGGACTGGCGAGCCCTGGGCGGCCGCTGCGTTTGTTGACGGCCCGTGAAATCTAAAGTTATAATCAGCGGCGAAACGCTGAGAGTGCGCCGGGAGGCATGCGGTGGCCCGAGTCGTCTGGGACCAGGTCACGAAAAAATTCGGTCAGGTCGTTGCCATCGACAACCTGACTCTGACGGCCGAGGACGGCGAATTTTTAGTTCTGGTTGGGCCCTCGGGCTGCGGCAAGACCACCGCCTTAAGGCTTGTTGCCGGCCTCGAGGAGCCCACCAGCGGCCTCATCTGGATCGGCGACCGGGTCGTGAATGACGTCCCGCCCCGGGACCGGGACGTGGCCATGGTCTTTCAAAGCTACGCCCTCTACCCCCACATGAGCGTTTACGACAACATGGCCTTCGGTCTGAAACTGCGGGGGTTTCCCAGGGCCGAAATCGACCGGCGGGTCAAGCAGGCGGCCGAAATTCTGGGCATTGCCGACCTTTTGAACCGGAAGCCCCGCCAGCTTTCGGGCGGCCAGCGTCAGCGGGTGGCCTTGGGCCGGGCCATCGTCCGGGAGCCGAAGGTCTTTCTGATGGATGAGCCCCTCTCCAACCTGGATGCCAAGCTTCGGGTCCAGACCCGGGCCGAACTTAAAAAGCTGCACCAGTCGCTTAAGACCACGACGATTTACGTAACCCACGACCAGGTCGAGGCGATGACGATGGGGACCCGGATTGCCGTGATGAACAAGGGGGTCCTTCAGCAGGTGGACACCCCCCAGAATGTCTACGAGCATCCGGCCAACATCTTTGTGGCCGGGTTCATCGGGAGCCCGGCGATGAACTTCTTCCCGGGCCGGCTGGTAACCGAAGACGGCCGCCTGCTGGTTGATGTTGGGGATTTCCGGGTGGAGCTTCCGGGTCGGCTGGGGGAGGCGATTCGGGCGGTGGCGACGGATGCCGAGGTGGTGCTGGGGGTGCGGCCGGAGCACATCCGGCTGGCCGGACCGGACCGCGCCGCCATCCGCTGTCGGGTTGAGGTGGTTGAGCCGCTGGGCAATGAGACTTTAGTGCATGTGACCAGCGGCCGGCACACCTGGACGGTGTGGCTTCCGGGCATGCTGGGGGTTGAGCCCGGGACCAACCTGGAGCTGGAGTTCGAAGCCGAAAGGCTTCACCTTTTCGATGCCCGGACCGAGCGGTCCCTGATCGAACCCCAGCTGAGGGCCGCGGTCAGGTCGGGCTAAAAGTCAAAAGGGGGAGGTAACAATGGCTAAGCCGTGGCGCAAAGTGCTTACCCGGCGGGAGTTCCTGGGCGGGGCCCTGGCGGTTGGGGCCGGGGCGGTTGCGGCCGCCTGCGCTCCGAGTCAGCCGGCCCAGCAGGCACCGGCGGTCCAGGGCCGGCCCACCCAGCTCCTGGTCCTCTGGCAGTCGAGCTTCGTCCAGGAGCAGGATAAGCTTCTCGACCAGATGGCCCAGGAGTGGGGCAAGAAGAACAACGTCGAAGTCCGGGTCGAGCACATCGCCTACAATGACACGCCGGCCCGGATCGCGGCCGCCATCCAGGCCGGGTCCGGCCCCGATATCATCCGCTGGACCCAGGGCTGGCCCTGGATCTATGAAAACTCCCTGGGTAGATGTCTCAAAGGAGGTCGAAGACCTGATCAAGCGGCTCAACGGGATCTACCCGGACGCCGAGGCTTACAACAAGGTCAACGGCGTCTGGCGGGCCGTACCCTGGAGCGTCAACCCGGGGGCCTTCGTTTACCGGACCGACTACTTCCGGGAGGCCGGCGTCCAGGTGCCGACCACCTGGGACGAGTTTATCCAGGTTGGGAAAAGGCTTAAGGCCTACGGCAAGCCCATCGGCCAGGCCCTGGGCCACTCCTACGGCGACCCCCCCAGCTTCTGGTACCCCTGGCTGTGGGCCTGGGGCGGGAAGGAGGTTCTTGAGGACGGTAAGACGGTTGCCCTGGAGAGCGACGCCACCCTGATGGCCGTTGAAAAGGCGGTTGAGCTGTTCAACGGCGCCCTTGACGAAAGCGGCCTTTCCTGGGACGATACCTCGAACAACCGGGCCTACCTGGCCGAGCAGATCTCCTGCACCCTGAACGGGGCGAGCATCTACTTCGTCGCCAAGCGGGACTTTCCGAAAATCGCCGAAGTTTCGGACCATTTCGTCCACCCGCGGGGTCCGGCCGGCCAGTTCTCCCTCCACGCCCTCTTCAGCCTGGGCATCATGTCGTATTCCAAGAACGTCCAGGCCGCCAAGGACCTCATCATGTACCTGATGGACCCGCAGCAGTACTCGAAGTGGGTGGACGTCGGCCTGGCCTACGAGTTCGCGCCCTTCAAGTACTCGGAGAACGACCCGGTCTGGAATAAGGACCCGAAGATCAAGGCCTTCCGGGACGTGGTGGTGAATGGGTCCGGCCGGTGGCCGGGCTGGCCCGGGCCGCCGACGGCCAAGGCCGCCCAGGTCCGGGAGGCCTATATCATCGTCGACCTCTTCGCCAAGGCCTGCTCCCGGGAGTTCAAGCCGGCCGATGCGGTGAAGTGGGCGGCGGGTCAGCTCCGGCAGATCTACGGCCGGTCCTGATCCGAAAGACCAGCAGGAGGCTTTAGGGGAGGCCTGCAGTGGCCGAGAAGGGCGCGCTGGCCGAAGCGCCCCCGGTCGCCGTGCCGAAAAAAGCGGTCCGGCCCTGGCACCCGCGACTCCTCCTCGAACGGGAGGAGGTGCTCGGGTACCTTCTGATGTTGCCGGCCCTGGGCCTGCTGACCGTCTTCGTCGTCTACCCGTTCCTTTACGGCATCTGGCTTTCCCTGACCGACAGCCGCATCGGCGTCCCCGGCAACTTCGTCGGCCTGAGAAACTTCCTCGAGCTTACCCGGGATTCGATCTTTCAGCAAACCTTCCGCAACACGTTTCTCTACACCGGGGTCACGACCGTCTTTAAGCTGATTTTCGGCCTGGCGGTGGCCGTCCTGCTTAACAACACATTTCCCCTCAAGCGGTTTGTCCGGGCGGCCGTCCTCCTGCCGTGGATCGTGCCGACGGTCCTGAGCGCCCTCGCCTGGCTCTGGATGTTCGACTCGACCTTCAGCGTTATTAACTGGGTCCTGGCCCGCTTCGGCATAAAGGGGCCGGTCTGGCTCGGGACGAACCCCTGGCCGATGATTTCGCTCATGGCCGTGAATATCTGGCGGGGCACGCCATTCTATGCGATAAGCTTCCTGGCCGGAATGCAGGTCATAAACCAGGAGCTCTACGAGGCCGCGGCCATCGACGGCGCCAGCCGCTGGCAGATGTTCCGCCACATCACCCTGCCCCTCCTGAAGTCAGTAATCATCATCGTCCTCCTGCTTTCGGTTATCCTGACCTTCTCGGACTTCCAGTTGATTTACGTGCTGACCCGGGGCGGCCCGGCCAACAGCACCCACCTCTTCGCAACCCTGGCCTATCAGGTCGGACTGCCCTCGGGGGAGATCGGGCTGGGGGCGGCCATCTCCCTGTTCATCTTTCCGGCCCTGTGCGTGACGGTCTTCCTGACCCTCTGGTACATGCGGCGGCAGGAGCTCGACTGACGATGGGCCCGCGTCCGGCGGCGGTTCTCGACAGGTTTATCAGCATCTACGTGCCGGTGGTGGTTACCCTGGTGTTGCTGCTCTTCCCCTTCTACTGGATGGCGATAACGTCTATAAAGCCCAACGCCGAGCTCTTTGACACGAAGGCTAATCCCTTCATCGTCCTTAAGCCTACCCTCGACCACTACCGCTACCTCTTCGAGCGGACCCTCTTTGCCAACTGGCTGCTCAACACGACCGTGGTGGCGAGCCTTTCGACCCTCATCTCGCTGGCCCTGTCAGTGCCGGCCGGGTACGCCCTGGCCCGGTTCCGCTTCCCCGGCGGGACCTTCCTGGGCTGGGCCATCTTTGTGACCTACCTGGTTCCCCAAACCCTGCTCTTCCTGCCCCTCACCCAGGTCATCAACTGGCTCGGCCTGGCCAACACCATCTGGTCGCTGGTGCTCACGTACCCGACGTTCCTGGTGCCGTTCGGGTCCTGGCTGCTTATCGGGTATTTCCGGTCGATTCCGAAGGACCTGGAAGAATCCGCCCTGGTCGACGGGGCAAGCCGCCTTCAGGCCCTGATAAAGATCGCCCTGCCCCTGGCGCTGCCCGGAATCCTTTCGGTGGGCATCTTTTCGTTTACCCTTTCCTGGAACGAGTTTATCTACGCCCTGGTGTTTATCTCGGACCCGGCAAACAAAACGGTGCCGGTGGGGGTCACCTCGGAGCTTATCCGGGGTGACGTCTTCTTCTGGGGAAGCCTCATGGCCGGCGCCCTCCTGGGCTCGGTTCCGGTCGCCCTGATTTACTCGTTCTTCGTTGAATATTTTGTCGCCGGCCTCACGGCCGGGGCCGTCAAGGGCTGAGTTTACACCCCGATTTGGGGGCGTCCGGTGAGGGGCAGGTGTTTGCGAAAGCTCATCTGGCTGGTGGTCGTGGCCGCCCTGCCGGCCCCGGCGGCCGCCCATGTCCGCTGGTTCGTCCCCGAGGGGATGCGGCTGCTGCCCCCAGACCTTGGGCTTATCTTCGGCTGGCCGACCCTGGCTGTGGCCGGCGCCAGCCTGCTGCTCTTTCTTGGTCTGCGACAGCTTGAGCGGCTGGTGGGAAGCCCTCACTGGCCGAACCCGGATTTTCTGGCCTACATGGAGCCGTGCGCCACGGCCCTCCTGGCGGTCCACACCGGGATCAGCCTAGTCTGGTTCGCCTACCAGCGCAACCTCTTCGTCCCCCAGCTTCTCCTTCCGGCGAACCTGCTCGGGTATTTCCTGGTGAGTCTCCAGCTATTTGTGGCCTTCACCTTCATTACGGGCCTTTTCGACCGGGCCGGGGCCGTTCTGCTCATCGTGGCCTTTCTGCTCGGTTTTCTGGTGTTTCCGCCCCTGGCGATGCTGGACCAGATCCATTACGTGGGGATTGCGGTTGCCCTATTTGTCCTTGGCCGAACGATCCCACCGGAGTGGGTGGCCCAAAAACTGGCCTGGCTTCCCCGTTACGAGACCGGGGCAGTCGCGGCCCTGCGGATCCTTACGGGCGCCGCGCTGGTAACGGCCGCGTTCAACGAGAAACTGCTCGCCCCCGAGCTCGGCCGGGCCTTTCTGGCCGAATATCCCCACTTCAACTTCATGCGGTCGGTGTTCGGGCTGGCCTGGTTCACCGACGACCTGTTTGTTACTGCCGCCGGCATAACCGAAGCCACCATCGGAGTCCTTCTTATCACCGGGGTGCTTACCCGGGTTGTCATCCTGGGGATGTGGGTGCCTTTTAACCTGACGGTCCCGCTGTTGCCGCCGGTGGAACTTCTCGGCCACCTGCCGATTTTTGGGATAATGTATCTTTTGCTGCTTTACGGCTCGGGCATTCCGCCCCGGGCCGCGGCCCGGCTGCTCGAACCGGCCGTAAAGGGGGAAGTTGAGGAGGCCCGGCGGCGACTTTCGGGTTGAGGATCATCGGGTTGTACCCCGCGGGCAACGACAGCCTCGGCACACCTTGAACCGGGGCGGATCCGGTAAAATTTCCCCGGAGGTCGCTATGACGGTATCAAAGGCTTTGCCACCCCTGCACGGAATCCGCGTCCTTGAGCTGGCCAATTTTATGGCCGGGCCGTACTGCGCCATGTTGCTGGCCGACCTGGGGGCCGACGTTATAAAAATCGAAAACCCCGAAGGCGGCGACCACAGCCGGGCTACCCCGCCGTTCCTCGACGGCGAAAGCGCCGGCTTCATTGCGCTTAACCGCAACAAGCGCAGCCTCGCCCTGAACTTGAAACACCCCCAGGGCCGCGAAATTTTTCTCAAGCTCGCCGACCGGGCCGACGTGGTCATTGAGAACTTCCGGCCCGGAACGACCCGGGACCTGGGCATCGACTACGAAACCCTCAGCGCCCGCAATCCCCGCCTCATCTACTGCGCCGTCTCCGGGTACGGCCAGACCGGCCCCTACAGCCACCGGCCGGGCCTTGACCTTATCATTCAGGGAATGTCGGGCCTGATGAGCATCACCGGCGAGCCGGGCCGCCCGCCGGTCAAGGTCGGGGTGCCGGTGGCCGACCTCACGGCCGCCCTCTTTGCGGCCAATGCCATTCAGGCCGCCCTCATCGCCCGGGGTCGGACGGGCCAGGGCCAGTATATCGACCTAAGCCTTCTGGAGGCGGCCGTCGCCCTGGAGGTCTGGGAGACGGCCAGCTACTTTGCCACCGGGGAGGTACCCGGGCCCCTCGGTTCGGCCCACCGGGTGAGCGCTCCCTACCAGGCCTTCAGGACCGCCGACGGCTACATCACCGTGGGGGCGACCACGGCCCGGCACTGGACAATTTTTTGCCAGGTCCTGGGTCTGGAACACCTCGAGAAGGACCCCCGTTTTGCCACCCTGGCGGCCCGGAAGGCCAACGAGAAGGCCCTCGCCGAGCTTATCGAGGAGGTCACCCGGACCCGGCCCAGCGAGTACTGGTACCGCCGGTTCGAGGAGGCAGGCATCCCCTGCGGGGTCATCAATACCATTGACCGGGTCGTGGCCGACGAGCACCTCCAATCCCGGGGCTTCATCGTGGACCTGCCCCATGCCACCCTCGGACAGGTTCGGGTCACCGGGTCGCCCCTTCACTTCTCCCGCACCCCCGTCCGCCTGGATTGGGCGGGCCCCCGCCTCGGCCAGCACACCGCCGAGGTCCTGGCCGAGCTCGGGTATGGACCCGGGGAACTTGCCCGCCTGGAGGCCGAGGGGGTCGTCAGTTCAGCGCCTGCCCCGGTTCGGCCGGGCGGGACGGGAGAGTAGGCGGTCATGGGCAAAGGCTATCGCGGCGAACGCATCGACCTGGGCACGGAAGAGCTCATCTTCGAAGCCGACCCGCCCCTGGCCTGGCTCACGTTCAACCGGCCCGAGGCCCGGAATGCCATGACCTGGGCGATGTACGACGGGCTGGTCCGGGCCTGCGAATGGGTGGACCACAACGATGAGGTCAAAGTCCTCCTCCTGAAGGGCGCAGGCGAGCGGGCGTTCATCGCCGGGACGGATATAAGCCAGTTCCAGGAGTTTGAGAGCCCGCAGGACGCGATTGACTATGAGGCCCGCATGAACGGCATCATCGGCCGGCTTGAAGCGGTCACCAAGCCCACCATCGCCCTCATCCGGGGCTACGCGGTAGGGGGCGGGGCGGCCATCGCCATGGCCTGCGACCTGCGCATCTGCGCCCCGGACGCGAAATTCGGCATCCCCATCGCCCGAACCCTGGGCAACTGTCTGAGCATGGCCAATTACGCCCGCCTGGTGGACCTGGTGGGCCCGGCCCGGGCCAAGTACATGATTTTCACGGCCGAGATGGTAGACGCCGAAACGGCGCTTCAGATCGGCCTGGCAAACGAGGTGGTGCCGGCCGATGAGCTCGAGGCCAGGGGCGAGCGGCTGGCGCTCACCCTGGCCGAGCATGCCCCCCTGACCCTGAAAGTGACCAAGGAGGCTATCCGGCGGATCCTTGAGCACCGCCGCCCGCCCGAAAGCGAAGACCTCATCCTGGCCTGCTACATGAGCGAGGACTTCCGGGAGGGCGTCCGGGCGTTTCTTGAGAAGCGGCGGCCCCGCTGGAAGGGACGTTAGGGCGGCGGATCCCGGCCTGCAGACCGAAGGTCGCGGTCAGCCGGGGCCGCGGGGAGCTTAAACGGGCTGCGGCCCCGCTCGCCGGCTCCCACATCCCCCAGGCCCCGCCCACCTCGACCGTATCCGGGCCGCGTATTATAATCACCGGGGCGCAGCACCGGTGACCACCTACCTGATCGGACGGCTCGGCCAGGGGATTTTCGTCCTTCTGGTCGTCAGTATTCTTGCGTTCGTGCTCCTGCACCTGGCGCCGGGCGACCCGGCCGCCCTGCTGTACGGCCCCGACCTCTCGGCCGAGGAGCTCAGGGCGGTCCGAACGGCCTGGGGCCTGGATGACCCGCTGCCGGTCCAGTACGTCCGCTGGCTCAGCCGGTTTCTTCAGCTGGACTTCGGCCGGTCGTTTGCCGACGGTCGGCCGGCCCGGGACGTGATCCTGGAGCGGCTCCCCGCCACCCTCTACCTGACCCTTTCGGCCCTGGGTCTGGCACTGGTTTTCGGGGTCACGGCCGGAATCGTTTCGGCCCTCCGGCCGCTTTCCTGGCTCGACTACACCATCACCACGGTGTCAACGGTTCTTTATTCGGCCCCGAATTTCTGGCTCGGCCTTCTGCTGGTCCTCGTCTTTTCGGTCTGGCTCGGGTGGCTTCCCTCGGCCGGAATGCAGTCCGTCCGGGGTCCGACGTCGCCGGGCGACCGGTTTGCCCACCTGATCCTGCCGGCCTTCGTCCTTTCCCTCCGGGAAGTTGCAAGCCTGACCCGCTATACCCGGGCCGGGATGGTCGAAGTCCTGAGCCAGGATTACATCCGGCTTGCCCGGGCCAAGGGGCTTCCCGAATACCGGGTCATCGTCGACCACGCCTTCCGTAATGCGGCCCTGCCGGTAATTACCCTGGTGGGGCTCTTTATCCCCCGGCTGGTGGGGGGATCCGTTGTTGTTGAAACCCTTTTCAGCTGGCCGGGGATGGGCCGGCTTGTGGTCGAGGCGGCCTTTGCCCGAAACTACCCGGTCCTCATGGGCGAGGTGGTTCTGGTGGGGGCGGTTGTCATCCTGGGGAGTCTGCTGGCCGACCTGGCCTACGGCCTTGCAGACCCCCGTATCCGCTACGACGGTAGGCGCCGGTGAGGGCCCCAACCTTTCGCTCGGCTCCCCGGACAACCCTCAAGGCCGAGGGCGACTGGACCCGGACGGCCCGGGCCTTCGTCCGCCACCGGACGGCTTTCCTGGCGGGTTTCGTCCTTGGGGTCATTATCCTCCTGGCGCTGGGGGCCCCTTTGCTCGCGCCCTATCCGCCGGACTACATCGACCTGGGCGCCCGGGCACGCTCCCCGGGGCCAGACCACCTGCTGGGAACCGACCGGCTTGGCCGGGATATCGCCAGCCGCCTCCTGTATGGGGCCAGGGTTTCCCTGTTCGTTGCGGGAACGGCGATCCTGCTTGCCACGGTGCTCGGGACCGTTGTCGGGCTGGTCGCCGGCTACCTGGGCGGCTGGGTCGACGTCGTTCTTTCCCGGACGGTGGACGCCCTGCTCTCGATGCCCACGTTCTTTATTCTGGTGGCGGTCCAGTCGCTCCTGCCGCCGTCGGTCTGGAACGTCGTGGGGATCATCGGCCTGACGGTCTGGCTAGGCCTGGCCCGGATCGTCCGGGGTCAGGTTCTTTCCCTCCGGGAGCGGGAGTTCATTCTGGCCGCCCGCGCCGTGGGGGCATCAACCGGCCGCATAATCGTCCGCCACCTTCTGCCGAATGTTGCCGGTCCCGTCATCGTCTTCGCCACCCTCGGGGTAGCCGACGCCATCCTCATCGAGGCCGCCCTGAGCTTCCTGGGCCTGGGCGTGCCGCCCTTTGAGGCCTCCTGGGGGAACATGCTTACCGACGGGCAGGTCGCAGCCCTGTCCGGGGCCTGGTGGATTCCCCTGTTCCCCGGTCTCGTCATCCTCATAACGGCCCTGGCCGTTAACCTGGTTGGGGACGGCCTTCAGCAGGCGGTCCTTCGCTGAGGAGCGCCCCGGCCGAGACCTCCGCCGCAACCTGCCCGCCGGAGAGAAAGATTGCCCGGTCGGCCAGCCGGGCGGCCAGCTCCAGGTCCTGCGAGACGAGTATGATGGTCCGGCCGGCGGCCTTGAGCCGTTCCAGAAGGCGAACCAGCCTTTCCCAGAGGTCGTCGTCGAGGCCGACCGTAGGCTCATCAAGGGCCAGGATCGGCGTTTCCAGGGCCAGGATCGAGGCCAGGGCGACCAGCCGGCGCCAGCCCGGGCCCAGGTCGAGGGGATGACGGCCGGCCCGTGCAGTGAGGCCGGTGGCCGCGAGCCAGAAGTCGGCCCGCCGACCAACCTCTGCCGGCGGCAGACCCAGGTTCCGGGGCCCGAACGCAACATCGTCCCGGACCGTCGGCCCGAAGAGGGCTTCGGCCGGATTCTGCGGCAGGTAGCCGATAAGCCGGGCGAGACGCCACGGCGGCTCCCGGCCCGCATCGAGGCCGAGGACCCTGACCCGGCCGGACCAGGGTCTCAACAGACCGAGCAGAACGGACAGCAGGGTTGATTTCCCGGCGCCGTTGGGTCCGAGGATTGCCAGGGTCTCGCCCGCCCGGAGCCGGAAAGATACACCCCGAAGAACCGGCTCCCCTGCCCGGTAGCCGGCGTAGAGGTCTTCGGCCTGGACAATAACCGGGCCCGGAACCGCGGCCGGCGGGCGTTCCGCGGGTGGGGCTGACCCGGCGCTGAAGGGCCGGAGTCGGCCGCCCTCCAGCTGGAAAGCCCGGTTCGCCTGGCGCTCCAGGTAACGGCGCCGGCCGCTGAGAATCACCGCCGCCCCGCCGCGGGCCGTCAAACGGCTCAGGGCGGCCTGAAGGGCATCCCGGCCGGCGGGGTCCAGGTGCTCAAAAGCCTCGTCCAGAACCAGAACCCGCGGCCCGGTCGCCAGGACGGCCGCAAGGACAACCCGCTGCTGCTGACCGACCGAAAGCTCGAAAGGGGACCGGCCGGCCAGCGGTCCAAGGTCAAATTCGTCGAGAATAGCCCGAACCTGCTCCCCGGCCGCCGCAGGGTCAGCCCCCAGGTTCTCCAGCGGAAAACCGATTTCCTCAAGGACAGTATCGGCCGCCCCGGTTAACTGGTAGTACGGTTCCGAGAGGGCAAGCCCCACCTGCCGGAGCCATTCCCGGCGGTCGGGCGGACGGCTGAAGTCCCAGGTCTGACCGGCAACCGCCAGGCGACCCGAGGCCGCGGCCCGCACCGTGCCGGGAATAAGGCCGGCCAGCAGGTATCCCAGGGTGGTTTTTCCGCTTTCCGTGGGGCCGGCGATCCCGACGACCTCGCCGGGGTAAACCGTCAGTTCAAGGTCAGCCAGCACCGGAATCCGGGCGCCCCGGTATTGGACCCGGTCAACTCGAAGCTCCAGGAGCGGCTCCATCAGCCTAGAGCCGGCTCAGGCGGCCGATGGCCAGGGTGAGGGCTCCGGCCGCAAGCGCCCCCCAGCGGAGGAGCCGCTCCCCGGCGGGTTCGGCCGCCGGGCGGCTCCGACGGACCCAGAATCCCCGCAGTTCCAGGGTAACTGACCGGGCCTCGGCTTCGGCCAGCATCCCCAGAAGCAGGGGCCGAACCAGGGCGCCGAGGGCCCGGAGCCTGCGAACCGGGTTTCCGTCCAGGGCCAGACCCCGGGTCTGCTGGGCGGCAATGATGCGGCGGGCCCGGGCCCGGGTTTCCGGCACAAACCGGACGGCGGCAACAAGCCCATAGGCGACCGCCGGCGGCACACCCCGGCCCGTAAGGTCCCGCAGGAGCCGCCCTGGCGGCAAGCCGAGGGTTACCAGGAGCACTGCCCCGGTCAGAACGGCCAGCCGGCTCAGGGTCTGCAGGGCAAAGAGCAGACCGTCCGGTCGGACCGTCAATGGGCCAAAGGTTATCCCGGCGGCTCCCGGATGGAAAAGTCCGTGAACCACCAGCAGCGAGAGACCTACAGGCGCCAGCACGCCCGCGAGGACGGCGACGAAGCTTCTCAGCCGGCCCGACGCGGCCGCCAGCCCAAGCTCGACGGCGAGTAAAGCGGCCGGCAGGGTGGGAGCGTCGGCCGCGAAGGCGGCCAGGACCAGGCCGGCGGCGGTGCCGGCCCAGGTGGCCGGGGTCCAGCCGGCCGGCTTAAGGTCACCGAAAGCGCTCAAAATACCTGGGTGGAAGGTTCTGGAGCACCGCCCAGACGAGCAGGAAGGTGATGGCCTTGTCGGCCAGGTCGGTGACGATGGACTGCGTCAGGACGGCCTCGATAAGGCTGCGGCCGCCCGCCAGCAGAAGGGCGACGATGAGGTCATAGCCGCCCCCGGTTACGCCCCCGAAGACGTAGGCGGCAATGGGAGCTGACACCACCGCCGCGACGAGGCCGGTGAGAAGTCCTCCCAGCAGGGCCCGCCACCAGCCCGAGAAAACGCCCCTGGCCGCCAGAAAGCCGCTCAGCAGGCCGATAACCGCGGCGGTGATAGCGAAGGGTGCCGCGGTCGGCCGGAGAAGCAGACCCCAGGCCAGGTTGGAAAGGACTCCGGTTATCAGGCCGGCCCAGGGACCCGCCAGGGCGGCGACAAGAACGGTACCCACGGAGTCCAGATAGAGGGGAATCTGGAGCCGGGCGACCACCTCGCCCACCCCGATGTTGACGGCAACGGCAACCGGGATGAGGCCGGCGGCAGCCGTGAGCCGCCGTTCCAGGGTTCGCAGAAAGGCCATGGTTATAACCTCCGCCCATTATTATAGGGCGCGGGCGGCGGGCAGGCCGTTCTGGTATAATGGCCTTGGGTGCGAAACGCGGTGTCCTGCGCCGTCAGCCAGAGATTGGCCAGTTGATTAAATGATTTTCCAGTTCCTCGGGCTCCTCTTCCGCGACCCCGTTGCCTTTGCGGTCATTTTCCCCATTCTGGGGCTGAGCCTGGTGGTGGCGCTGGTCGTCGGCATCACCATCCACGAGTTCAGCCACGCGTTTATCGCCGACCGGCTGGGCGACCCGACCCCCCGGTTTCTGAAGCGGCTCTCCCTTAACCCCCTGGCCCACCTGGACCCGCTCGGGACGCTCATGCTCCTTTTTGTCGGCTTCGGCTGGGGAAAGCCCGTCGCAGTAAACCCCCTCAACTTCCGGCGTATATCGCCCCGCGCCGGGATGGCCCTGGTCGCCCTGGCCGGGCCGGTCAGCAACGTCGTTCTGGCCGGCGGCCTCGGCCTGGTGATTCGTGAGCGGCTCCTGCCCTGGCACCCGCCTGGCTACGTCCTTACCTTCTGGCGGCTCTGGGACCTTTTTGACATCTGGGACCCCCGGTTCGTCCTTGCGGAGGTGGTGGGCTACACCATCGTGATCAATCTGGCCCTGGCTGTTTTCAACCTCCTGCCCCTGCCGCCGCTGGACGGCTACCGGATTCTCGTCGGAATTCTACCCCGCAACCTGGCCGCCCCCGTGGCCAAGCTCGAATTCACCTGGGGTCCGGCCCTGCTTATTACGATCCTGGCGCTGGATGTGTTCCTGCGGGCGGGAATAATCAGCGGGGTCATCGGCCCGGCCCTGCAGGTGGCGACGCAGATTGTGGTGGGGCGCAGACTGATGTGACCGGAGGTTGACACAGATGAACAGGATTGCCATCATCGGGACGGGTCTGATCGGGACGTCTATCGGCCTCGCCTTGAAGCGGGCTAAGCTTCAGGATGTCGAGATCGTCGGGCATGACCGGGAACCCGAGCACGCCGCGAAGGCCAAAAAGCTTGGGGCCGTGGACCGGACCGAGTGGAACCTCATCCGGACGGTAGAGCGAGCCGGGCTCATCATCCTGGCGGTGCCGGTCGGGGCGATTCGGGAAATCTTCGAGGTGGTCGCCCCCCACCTGCCCGAGGGGGCGATCGTCACCGACACCGCATCGACCAAGGCCCAGGTCCTGCGCTGGGCCGAGGAACTTCTGCCCGAATCGGTCCACTTTGTCGGCGGCCACCCCATGGCCGGCAAGGAGACGCCCGGACCCGACGCGGCCGACGCCGAACTCTTTAAGGATGCCGTCTACTGCCTGGTGCCGTCGGTCAGGGCTTCGGAGCGGGCAGTCGATACGGTGGTGAATCTTGTGGGCCTGCTCGGGGCCGAGCCTTATTTCGTCGATGCAACCGAGCACGACAGTTTCGTTGCGGCGGTAAGCCACCTGCCCATCGTCATTTCGTCGGCGCTGGTCGCGGCCACGACCCGGAGCCCGGCCTGGCGGGAGATGGCCAGGGTTGCGGCCACCGGCTACCGGGACCTCACCCGGCTGGCGTCCGGCGACCCGGTTATGAACCGGGATATTATGCTCACCAACCGGGAAAGCATCATCCGCTGGGTTGACATCTTTATCGAGGAGCTGAAGCGGTACCGGGCCCTCATCGCCGAGGGCGGGCCGTCGCTGGGCGAGGAGTTCAAGCAGACTCATGAGGCCCGGGAGCGGTGGCTGCGTTCGCCCCGGACGGTAGGCGTCGAGCCAGGCCCCCGGGTTCCGGGGATGGGCGAGAGCATGATGTCCTTCCTGTTCGGCGAACGTCTGGCCCGGGCCTCCCAGGAAGCCCTCCGCCCGCCCAAACCTGACGAGAACGGCAAGAAGTCCAGGTAGGCCGATGCCCGCCCCGCAGGTTGCGGTCATCCGGGGCCCCGCCCGACAGCTGTCCGGCCGGGTGCAGGTTCCCGGTGATAAGTCGGTCTCACACCGGCTGGCGATGCTGGCCGCTCTGGCCGACGGGGAGTCGGAGATCGAGGGTTTCCTCGAGGCTGCCGACTGCCTTTCGACCATTGCCTGTTTAAGCAAGCTGGGCGTCCGGGCCCGCCTCGAAGGCGGCCGGCTCCGGGTGCTGGGGCGGGGTCTGCGGGGACTTGAAGAGCCGGCGGATGTTCTGGACGCCGGCAACAGCGGGACGACCATGCGGCTTCTGGCCGGCATCCTGGCCGGCCAGCCCTTTTTCAGCGTGCTGACCGGGGATGACTCCCTGCGCCGGCGGCCGATGGACCGGATTGTTCGGCCCCTGAGCGCCATGGGGGCCCACATTATGGGCCGTGCCGGCGACCGGTTTGCCCCCCTGGCAATCCGAGGGGGCAATCTGCGGGCGACCCATTACCGTTCGCCGGTGGCGAGTGCGCAGGTCAAGTCGGCCGTTCTGCTGGCGGGTCTTTATGCAGACGGGCCAACAACCGTGGTCGAACCGGCGCCCTCCCGGGACCACACGGAGCGGCTTCTGCGGGGTCTCGGAGTAAGCGTTGAGACCTGGGTTGATGGTGAAGGGGGCTTTGCGGCCCGGGTGATTCCCCCGGCGAAGCTTCCACCCGTCCGGGCCAGGGTCCCCGGGGATTTCAGTTCGGCGGCATTCTGGGTCGCCGCCGCCGTCATCCACCCCAATGCGCAGGTGACCATCGAAGGGGTGGGGCTGAACCCGACCCGGACAGGCTTTCTGGACGTCCTGAAGATGATGGGGGCCGAGGTGAGGGCGGAGGTCACTGGTGAGGCCGCCGGGGAGCCCGTCGGAATTGTCACCGCCAGGTCGTCGCACCTGAAACCGGCCGAAGTTGGTGGCCGGCTGATTCCCCGGCTCATCGACGAACTGCCCCTGGTGGCCCTGGTCGCCTGTTTCGCCGCCGGAACCACCGTCATCCGGGATGCGGCCGAACTGCGGGTAAAGGAGAGCGACCGCCTGGCCGGGGTGGCCGAGGGGCTGAGCAGGCTGGGGGCCGAGGTCCGGGAGTTGCCGGACGGGCTGGTCATCACCGGTCCGGCCCGTCTCGCCGCGGCCGAACTGGATGCCCGGGGGGACCACCGCCTTGCCATGGCCTGGGCCATTGCCGGCCTCACAGCAGTGGGTGAGACCCGGGTAGTTGGGGCCGAATCGGTTGCGGTCTCCTATCCGGCTTTCTGGGAAACCCTCATCCAGCTGGCCGGGCCGGTTGCCCGGCTCGTGCCCGCATGACGGGGTCCGGCCTGCTTATCCCCCGCGAGCGGAACCCCCTCCTGCTGGTCCTCTCGGGCCCCTCGGGATCTGGCAAGGACAGCCTGATCGAGTGCCTGGGCCGGCGGGGCCTCGATATTTTCAGGGTCGTCACGGTTACAACCCGGCCGCCCCGTCCGGGCGAAATTCCCGGCCGGGATTATGTTTTTGTCTCAGCGGAGGAGTTTGAGCGGCTCCGGGCCGGCGGTCAGCTCCTTGAATACGCCCAGGTTTACGGTCACTGGTACGGGACCCCGAAGGAGCCGGTCCGCCAGGCGCTGGCCCGGGGCCAGGATGTTCTCCTGAGGGTGGACGTGCAGGGGGCGCGGGCGGTCCGCCAGCTCTGTCCTGGGGCGGTCCTTATCTTCCTGACGCCGCCGACGGAGGAGGAGCTAGTTCGCCGGCTGGAAGCCCGGCGGACGGAGTCGCCGGCCGAGGTGGAGCGGCGGTTGCAGAAGGTCCGGGAGGAGCTGGCCGCCCTGCCCATTTTTGATTACGTCATAATTAACTACCCGGACCGGCTGGAGGAGGCCGCCGCCCAGTTTGAAGCCATTGTGACGGCCGAGCACCTCCGGGTCAATCCCCGTCGGGTCTGTCTGGACTAGGGGGCCGGCATTACCAGAGAAAGTAGACGGCCGACAGGATGAGGCCGTAGACCAGGTGGGAAGCCAGGCTGGAGAGGCGGGCCGACCGGCCGAGTTTCACGCCGAAATAGCCCTCGCCCACGGCAGGCATAACGACAACCATCAGCCCAAGCCAGAGGATAAGGCCGTAAAGGAGGCCGTTAAGAACCTCGGCGGACCTGGGAAAGGGGTGGAAGATGGCGCCGTAGATTACCCCGAGAACGAAGCCGACCAGAAGGTGGACGGCAAGACCAAGCTGGGAATAAGAGTTGGCGTGGAACCCGAGGACTTTGGTCACGATGACCCGGCTGAGGTCGAGCCCTTCCTCGTTCCAGAGCCGGGGGACGTGCCAGAGGCCGACCATAACCACAGCACCGACCAGGCCCGAAAGGCCATCCCGGACGAAAGCAACCCCCATTTTCCTTCCGCCCTCCGCCAGGAGCGTTACGGCCCATTTTACCCCGGCCGGCCGGGGCGGCGCAAAAGCTACCCCTAGGTGGCGACGCCCGCAGCCTCGGCCATTGCGTCCCAGTACATCAGCTCATAGGCCTGAAGGAGCCTGGCGGCCCGACTTATGCGGGCCGGGGGGATGCCCCGGTCCAACCCGGCCTGAATCACCCCGAGGGCTCCGGCTTCAAAGGCCGGGTCCGTCTGGGCAAAGAGCTCAAAGAAACCGACCTGCTCCGGCGTCAGTCCGTAGCGTTGCCGCAGGGCCCGACTCATCCGGCCGCAGTTCGCTCCCCAGGCCGGAAGGTTAACCAGAAAGGCGGCCGCGACCTCGGCATCACTGCCGTGAAAGGAGAGCCAGGCGACAAAGGCAGTGTACGCGTGGCCGCCGGGTATCGGGTCGAAGTTTTCCAGGCCCGCCTGGTCCAGCCCGAGGGCACCGGCAAACTTGAAGAGGGCCTCGAGGGCCGCGGCTTCGCCCTGGATAAGGCCCAGCAGAAAGCTGCGGCTGGGGAGGGCCGAATGCCGGGCCAGGAGGCGGCCGAAACTGGCCAGGTCGCTGGTTATGATGTGATACTGCTGGCCGGCGAAGGTCCGCAGGTCTTCCGGCCGAATTCGGCCATCCTCCAGGGCGGCCAGGTACGGGTGATTGAGAATCCTTTCGTCAACGGGCCGAATCTGGGCCCTGATTTCGTCAACAAGGCGGGTGGCCTCGGTACCCATGGTTGAGCCTCCAAGGGGTGATTCAGCCGACCGGCCAGCTTTCCAGCCGGTAGGCGGCATCCCAGAACATCCATTCGTACCGGCTTGTTGTTACGAAGTGGCGGCGGATAGGCGCCTTTCGGCCTTCGGGAAGGTCGGCCACGGCCTGTTCGGTGGCATCGAGCACCTGGCGGACGACGCCAGCATACTCTTCGGAGGCGTAGGTATTTATCCAGCGCTGATAAAGGGGATTTGGGGAGCCCCGTTCTTCGAGGGCCTTGCCGACTTCCCAGTAGATCCAGTAGCAGGGAAGCACGGCACCGAGCAGTTCCTCGAAGGGGCTGGTGTAGGCGACCCGGAGCAGGTACGACGTGTAGGCCAGATTCGTCGGCGCCATGGGGGTTTGCTCGACCTGCTCCGGGGAGAGCCCCCAGTCCTTAAAGAAGCTTTCGTGGAGGGCCCGTTCGACAACCAGGGCCGTCTTTGCGTGCTCGGCGAACATCTCACACCAGGGGTCCCGCGGCGACTTTGCGGCGGCGACTGCCAGGGAGCGGGCGAAGTCCTTAAGATAGAGGGCATCCTGGATTACGTAGAACTTAAAGGCCTCTTCCGAAAGCGACCCGTCGGTGAGACCCCGGATGAAAGGATGGTCCAGGATTGCCCGGTAGATGGGGGTGATGCTTTCCCAGAGTTCGGCGGTAAACCTTGCGGCCATTAGTCTCCTCCCTCGGAAAACACTAAAGCCACAGGCCTTGGGGCGCTGTGGCGGCTCTGCGTTGCCAAGGCCTCCCTACGCCGGCATTACCCGGGTCAGGTTCTGGCGGTCGGTGGCGTGTGCGGCCACCCTCTCAGCCTGGCTAACCCAAGCTCCCGCGCCGTTATTCACTTGTCAGCTGATAATACCACTGCGGCCCGGCAACGTCAATCCGGGGCGGGTTCGTCAGCTGGCCAGCCAGACGTCGACGAGGTCCTGGTTTATGAAATGCGTGGGCGTGATGTTCCAGCCCTTGAGCCTGGCCGAGTGGACCACAATCCGGTGCCACCAGAGGGTGGTTAGCTGATAGGCCATCTCCCCAAGGACCCGCCGTTCGAACTCCCAGACCAGCTGCTTGCGCTTTTCCGGGTCAAGCTCCCGGCTCTGGCGCTGGTAGAGGTCGTCCAGGACGGGGTCCCGGTAGCGGGCATAGTTTGACGGGCTCTTGTCGGGGGAGATGAACAGCAGGAGCAACTGGTCCGGGTCGTCATCGCCCGGATACGAGTAAAGGGTCACCTCGAAATTGCCGCTCCGAAGGTCCTGGGTCCAGGGCCCGGTCTCCAGAAGCTGGTGCTGAACCTGCAGGCCGACCTGGCGCCACTGGTCGATCAGGAACACGCCCAGGGATGGATAAGGCTCAATGTTGCGGTTCTTCAGGGTGAAGGCGAAGCCTTCGGGGACGCCGGCCTCCCGCAGGAGTCGCCGAGCCTCCTCCCGGCTCTTGTTGATGTCCCGCCAGTAGCCGGGAATCTTCTCCAGTTCGGACTCCGGCATGGCAAAGGGCCCGCCCGGCCGGACCAGGCCGCCGACCCACCGCATGAAGGTGAACTGCGAAAGGTACTGGGCCCCGCCCCAGCGGTCAATGGCCAGGGTGAGCGCCCGCCTTACCCGCGGGTCGTCAAAGGGCTTTTTCTCCGTGTTGATTACCAGGGTAATGGTGCCGATCCAGGAGCTTTCCTGGACCGCAACCTTATCCCCCAGCGCCCTCACCAGGTCGTCCCGTTCGTTGGGGAACACCGTTCGGAAGTTCGTGAGAACCTGGCCGCTCCGGATGGCCGCAACCATGGCCGAGCGGTCGGTCATGAAGACGGCCCGGAAGCCGTCAAGATACGGCCGGCCCTTGATGAAGTAGTCCTCGTTCTTTTTGCCCACAACGTGGGAGCCCGGAACGTACTCGACGAACTTAAAGGCCCCGGTGCCCAGCACGTTCTTCTCGTACCAGCGGGGGTCCTTCTCGATGATGTCGGCCTTGTAAATCCAGTTCCAGGGCGAGGCAAAGCCGGCCGTCAGCATCGAAGCCGACGGGTACTTGAGTTTAAACCGGACGGTCCGGCTGTCGGGGGCTTCGATGGATTCGACGGCCGAATAAGATGCCTGCCGGGCGCTCACCACCCCCTGGGGCGGGAAGATTATCTTTCGATAAGTTGCCACCACATCCCGGCTGGTGAGGGGTGTGCCGTCGTGGAACTTGACCCCGTCCCGGAGCTTGAACTCGTAGACGAGCCCGTCCGGGGAAACCGTCCACGATTCGGCCAGGTCGCCGACCACCTTCGGGTAGTTATACTGGTCGAACTTAAGGAGTGTGCTGTAGAACGGCGCAAAGGGGTGCAGGACCGCAAAGGTGGTCTCCCGGTGGGCGTCCAGGGACGGGGGCTCGGCCTCAACGGCGAAGACCAGCTCGCCCCCGTACCGGGGCTGTTCGGCCGCCGGGCTGGCCTGGGGCGACGGTTGGGACGGGGCGGCCGGGCTACACGACCAGAGGCCAAGGGCCGCCGCTGCCGTGCCTGCCAGGAATTCTCGCCGGGAGATATTGTGAGCCAGGCGAGCCGACGCCATTTTCCCTCCTTTAATGCCCCTGGAATCGCAATATTGTAGGCCTTCAGCCAAAACGTGGTCAATATAGGCTAAAATTGGGGTCGTGGGGTACGAGCATCGCCGCTGGGTTCTCAGCCTGCTGTGGGGTTACCGGTCGGCCCGGGTTCTCATGGCCTGCGCCGAGCTGGGCGTCTTCGAAGCCATCGGCCACGGTGCCGTTCCGGCCGACGAGCTTGCGCGCCGGACGGGTACGGAGGTCGCGGCCCTGAGTCGTCTCTTGAATGCGGCCGTGGCCCTGGGCCTGCTTGAAAGGCGGCCCGACGGCTACGCCAACGGTCCGGCCGCCCTGGCCTATCTGGCCCAGGAGAGCGACTTTTACCTGGGCAACCTTGTCCGACGGGAAGGGGTCTTTTACCGCCGCTGGGCCCGCCTTGCGGATGCCGTCCGGCAGGGTACCCGACCGCCGGAGAACGTTCAGGATGAGCCCGAACCCGATTGGGTTCGGAACTTTGAGCTGGCCCTCTATGATGTTGCCCGGACGGCGGCCCCGGTTGTCGCCGACCTGTTGGGGCCGTTTATACCCCCGGACCGGCCGGTCCTCATCATCGACGTCGGCGGAGGACACGGCGCCTACAGCATCGCCCTCGCCCGCCGCTACCCGAACGTCGACGCCGTGGTTTTCGACCTGCCCCGCGTGACGGAAGTGGCGGCTGAGCTCATCGAACGGTCTGGTGTCGCCGGGCGGGTAAGGGTCCGGGCCGGCGATTTTAAGGTCGACGCCCTCGGGGATGCCGAATTCGACCTCGGCCTGCTCTTCGGGGTGCTGGTTTCCGAGGAGGGCGGCGAAATTGAGCGGCTCCTGCGAAAGACTTTCGCGGCCCTCAGGCCGGGCGGCGTGGTGGCGGTCCGGGAACCCTTCCTGGATGAGGACCGCAGCGGCCCTCTGGATGCCGCCCTTTTCGACCTGCACATGCTGGTCTCCACCGAACGGGGCCGGGCCCACACCGCCGCCGAGGTCTGTGCCTGGCTCGAGAGGGCCGGTTTCGCTGGGGCCGAGCTCATTGAGGCCGCCGGGCCGGAGCCGGTCCGGCTGGTCGTGGCGCGGCGCCCGGGCTGAATCCTGTGCTATAATTCCCCGCGGTGGTTTAGATGGCCAAGTGTGACTTCTGCAACAAGCACCGGTCGTTCGGCCGGAACGTGAGCCACTCCAAGCACCGGACGCCCCGGGACTGGGAGCCCAACGTCCAGTACCGGCGGCTTACCCTCGGGGGCGTGCGGCGCCGGGTCCACATCTGCACCCGGTGCCTGCGGACTATGTCCCGGTCGGGCATTCTCTAATTCCCGAAGCGCAGGGCCGCCTTAAGCTGTTCGGCGGCGGCCCGGGGTGAGAGCCGCTGGTTGAAGAGGGCCGAGGCCGCAACCAGGATATCCG